>JYMV01015157.1_pt1 | contig 16356 bp, 15 predicted proteins | sample 338911 | NCBI WGS metagenome assembly JYMV01 (sample SAMN03354496, study PRJNA234377) | hydrothermal vent metagenome | biome: Deep sea; feature: Hydrothermal plumes at the Eastern Lau Spreading Center, Western Pacific Ocean; material: Seawater | place: Tonga | collected 2009 | depth 2000 m m
ATTTCTCGCAACTGGTTCGGACGCCTAGACTTTACGAAAGAAAAAATGTACACCCTTTCAGAATCCAGCAGGTCCGTTGTTGCAAAGATAGATGACCTTATGACTATGAAGGTTTATTTCTCTGGAAATCTGCCCGGTCAATATGGTAACAATCGCCGTTTCCTACAGGATATTTTGGAAGAATATGCTGCTTTCTCAAAGGGAAATATTCGGTTTCAGTTTTTCAAACCCGGTGAAAAGGAAGAGCTGGAACAGGAAGCTCAACAGGCGGGCATTCAGCCTGTACAACTTCAGGTTATTGAGAATGATAAAATGGAGATAAAGCGGGTGTTCATGGGGCTGGCGATTATCTATCAGGATGAGAAAGAAGTTATTCCCGTCATTCAGACAACCACCGGATTAGAATATGATATTACTACAAAGATAAAACGGTTGGTTGAGACAAATAAACCGGTGTTGGCTATAGCAAAAGCTGAGGGACAGCAGACAGAAAATCGGAATATCTCTTCATTGCTTCAGCAACGATATACTGTCAGGAATATAGATTTGCAGTATACCATAGAGAACAATATTGAATTGATACTTGTGAATGGCTTGGAAGATTCGTTGCAGGAAAACGAACGGAAGAATCTTGAAATTTTCCTGAATCAAGGAGGAAATATATTATTGGCTCAATCCCGAATTAAATCGAGTCTTCAAACCCAGCAGGCAAGCGAGATTTCATCTGACATATTTGACATTGTTGATTCATATGGCTTGTCTCTCCAGGCTAACCTGGTTTTAGATAAAACCTGCGGACGGGTAAATGTTCAGCAGAATATGGGGCCTTTTAGGATGGCTGTCCCCATGTCTTACCCCTTGCTCCCCGTCGTAAGAGATTTTAACAAGGATGAAGTGCTGGTGAGCGGTTTGGAACAGGTTCAATTGTTTTTTGCCAGTGAGATTCGTACCGATTCCATTCCGCAGGATGGTTCGGTCAACGTATCACCGTTGATGTTTAGTTCCAATAATTCTTCCCTGATGAGCGGGTATTTTAACCTTCATCCCGATCCGAAAACAAATCCGGCTATGGTGAACTTAAATCAGCCAAAGAAATTATTGAGTGCCCGGTCTGAACGCAGTTCATCAGAATCTGGACTCTTAAGTCAAATGATTCTGGTAAGTGATTCCCGGTTCCTGGCAGATGACGGAGGTGGGGCATCTCCTGAAAATCACATTTTTGTGATGAACGCTGTGGATTTTTTGCTTGGTGATCGAGAATTAATTGCACTCCGATCACGGGAAATTACAAACCGCCCATTAGCAGAAATTGAAGACAGTGCAAAAGTCTGGTGGAAATGGTTTAATATCGTTCTGCCTACAGTTTTAGTTGTTGGTTTTGGTTTTTTCCGCATGAGAAGGAGCAAAGCAAGATCAAGAATGCTGGAGGATATTTATGGCTAGGCAGACTCGGATTATCGTAATTGCCCTTGGGATTGTATTAATTATTTTCTTCATAAATCGTCAGTCCCAAAAGAAATATACAGTTCAAACTAAAACAGTCGTTTCCGATGGGAAAGATGACATTCACCGATTTGTTGTCCAAAAGGAAGACCAAGAGATTGAACTGGTGCGCAGTGATACAAGCTGGGTCATTTCCGGGCACGATTCTCTTTCAGTAAAATTATCCAGTTTAGAAAGTTTTTTCGATAATATCCTGCAATTAAGTAAGGAATCAGATCCTATATCAAAAAACCCGGACAATTGGAGTAAATATTCAGTGAGTGACTCTACGGGCACACATTTATTTCTTTATAACTCGAATGATAAAGAATTGGGTCATTATATATTTGGGAGGACAAAAACGAATTTTGGGAAAAATACAATCCGCTTGGAGGATGATCCAAATGTGTATTTAACCGATAAAAATATCTTATTTCGTTTACAGACCCGCCCCACCTACTGGGGAGAAAAACCCAAACCACCCGAGGAAAATGAACCGGAAGAGTCCATACCTGCTTTTCCGGAGTGATCTATACTAGAACCTGGATCTGATTGCTGTAGGGGCGCTGTACAAATTGGCATAGTGCTTGATCCCGTTTATGTATTTTGAACTGAGTTTGATGGCCATTGAACCGGCGAAATAATGTCTGCAGGCTGTATTTATCAGTTATTATGCCGTCAGGTGCAATTGGGTGGGGATATTCATGCTGGAGAGTTTGTGCAGACCAGGAAGATGGTTTTGTTGAAGTAAGCCTACAGATTAATTCCTCTGGGTAAATTGAAGAAATCTTCAGCAATAAAAGAGGAGAGCGATAATCTCGCGATTGAAGAAATAAATAAGATAATGTTAACAAATAACTATAATTTTTTTGATATAATAAGTTGTAATCTTATAGATATATGATTTATGTTATTGGAAATTTCAAGATGGAGTTATGAATAAGGTCAACTGGAAACTATCAATTGATGATCTTGACGAAAAAGATACAACAAAAGTCATCAAGAGATATATACAGAGAGAGGAACTAAAACCCTATCAGGCGGAGCTGATTAAGATGCAAAGGCACCTTGAAAATATGGGAAAAAAGATGATTGTCACTTTTGACGGGCGAGACGCATCCGGCAAGGGCGGAACCATCAGGCGGGTGGCCTTATTCATGAATGTGAGGCGTTACCGGGTTGTAGCCCTTGGCAAGCCCAACAAACGCCAGAGAAATGAGCTATACATAAAGCGTTATATTGAACAGTTTCCGCAGGCTGGAGAAATCGTCATGTTTGACCGTAGCTGGTACAACCGGGCAATGGTGGAGTCGGTCATGGGCTTCTGTACTCTCAAGCAATATAAAAGTTTCCTGAAGAATATTAACAGCTATGAGACCAATTTCTTGGAAGAAGGGAAAACGATCCTGCTTAAACTGTACTTTTCAGTTTCCAAGGTTGAACAAAAGCGAAGATTTGACAAGCGTAAAAACGATCCTCTGCGGCAATGGAAATTGAGTGAAGTAGATTTACAGGCTCAGGAATTATGGGATGAGTTCACGATCAAAAAATATAAAATGCTTAAAAAGACTTCTACGGATCTGGCGCCTTGGTGGATAATTCGATCGAATAACAAACATCTGGCACGCAAAGAAACAATAAAATTGATCCTAAACTCAGTTCCATACCACGGGAGAAGCCGCACATTGGATATGGAAGTCGATCCCCAAATTGTCAGACCAGCCGATAAGGAATTGAAAATCATGAAAAAGCAAAAAACAAAATATGGGAAGTTTACCAGTTGATTTTCATACAAATTAAACTTAGAATTAGAGTTTATTTAGAGAGTATTACCACTATGGGTAAAACTACAAAAAAGTCCATGGCCAGTCGTGCATCAGCAAGTAAAACAACTACTGGCACATCAAGATTAAGTTTTCTAAATGCAGGGTCCTTGAGAATCTGAATAAAAAACAAAAGGGGTATTAGCTATGGGTGACAAAAATGATTTTAAGAAAAAATATAATAAAATGATTGAAGAGTTACAGGTAGAACTTGTGTACATGCAGGACTGGGTCATTGAAAATGGGAAAAAAATAGTCATCGTCTTTGAAGGTCGAGATGCAGCTGGGAAAGGTGGAGCCATAAAGAGGATAACAGAAAACCTAAACCCCAGAAGCTGTAGAGTTGCCGCACTAGCAAAGCCATCAGACCGTGAAAAGACTCAGTGGTATTTTCAGAGATACATATCACATTTGCCCTCCGCCGGAGAGATAGTATTGTTTGATCGTAGCTGGTACAATCGGGCCGGAGTTGAACGGGTAATGGGATTTTGCAGTGATAAAGAGTATATCGAATTTTTACAGACTGCTCCTGAATTTGAGCGTATGCTCATAAGATCTGGTATTATTCTTTTAAAGTATTGGTTTTCTGTAAGTGCCGGGGAACAAATAAAACGGTTTCAAGGAAGAATTACCGATCCAACAAAGGTCTGGAAGTTGAGTCCCATGGATGTTGAATCCATAAATCGCTGGGAAGACTACTCCGAAGCTAAAGATAATATGATGGAACATACAGACACGGACATATGCCCCTGGTATATTGTAGAGTCTGATGTGAAAAAGAAAGCACGTGTTAATTGTATCAGTCACATATTGAGTAAGATTTCATACACAGACATTGATCATCCTGTTGTAAAGCTCCCTGAAAGGACTCCCGAAGAAGAGTATGAGAGGCCAGACCGTTCAAACTATAACTACGTACCGGAAAAGCTGTAAATATACTTAAACTAATTTTATAGTGATCGTGGCAGCTATACGATCCAGACCACTTTTCAAGTAGTCATTCGCCAGCGGTTACAAGAAGAGTATGATTATACCGTTTGTGACAGGTAAGACACCAGCAGTGTGTTTATATTCTTTCGAGCTACACTATTTTCGTTGACTAAATCGTTAATGAGAGTTGATAGGTGCTGTATAATTCTTTCATTTGCACTTTGTTGGACAAATCGTTCTAATGAAACTATTAGAACTGTCTGATCGTGACATTTTCCTATAATATCGTTGAGTGATCTAGGTTGAAACTTTACTTCTCTCATCTCATTTGATGGTTCTAATGCATTCATTAACCTAAGTGTTTCCATTACAGCCCGAAGGTGAATTCGTATTTTGTGTAGTTTCTGATCATCGTTAATATTATCCTTCAGTTCTTCCACCCGTTTCAATTTTGAAAGCAGATATGTTCTGGATTCCTTTGATGCGATTTCATTGGTTACGTTTTCAATTTTTTTCAGTAACACCTTATTGAGTTCTTCCAGATTTTCGAAATCAAACCTGGCCAGTCCCTCAAGCAAGTTTTCATTCGCCTGTTCCTGGGATTCAATAAGATATTCTTTGTAGGGGGCAAGGTATTCTGAGTCGTATGCAGAGATCAAGTGAAGATGTAACTGGATTTCACGGAGTTCACCTGCTAGACGAAAAGGTTCTAAAAACAGATGAAGATGTTCTTTTTTTCTAAATTCACTCTGGCTGCTAATTTCCATTATTGCGAGGATAGTTCTAATTCGTTTGGTAAAAACCCGTAGCTGGTGTATATCCTCAACCCCTTGTCGGTTTACCGTATTCGTAAAATGTATGCGGAAAGTAGCTAGCTGGTTATTATAGTACTCAATTAATTTGTTTTGGGGCATGTGCAGACATTTTCTTATTTGGTACTGCTTACCAACTTGTCATAGAAAATTATTCCAGCGCTTTTGGCCGTTGCAGCCAGGCTAATTTCCCTTCACCAAAGCAAACATCTTTCCAACTGGTCACTGCAAAATCAATTTTTGCCATGGCCGCGGTAGGAAAGCGAATGTTACGGCCATGGGTAGCCATGGAAATAAACATAGAAAAGTTAGGTTCATGACCAACCAGGCAGATGATGTTCAATGTGTCATCCTGCTCCTGAACCAGGTGTAACAGCACATTCGGGGATCCACCGTAAATAGTGGGATCCAGTTCCAGGGGACAGGCCCAGTCTCCTGCATCCATGGCGAGCCCAACGGTGGTTTTAGCCCGAATGGCGGTGGACGAAACAGCGATATCAGGTAGTTGCCCAAGTTCTGATAGAAAGACCCCCATCTTTTTGGCGGCCTTGATCCCGCGCTTTGCCAATGGGCGGTTGTGGTCAACATCGTAATCGGCATACCAGTCTGATTTCCCGTGGCGAAAAAGGATAATGGACTTCATAAATTAATAGCTGATTTTGTTCACTGCATTAACCTTATAATACAGGCTTACGCTTCCTCAATCACCAAGAGAGTGGATGCAATCAACTCTATAAAGGTATTGATCTGCTTCAACATATCCATCAGTTCCACGTGGAGCTGATGCGTAGCCACAGATACAGATACATTACCGCTGACCCGCTTGAAATGTTCCAGACGGTACTTTTCTTCCAGATCTTTGTACTTCTTTCCTTTTTTCATAATTTTGGTTGCCTTGGCACGGTCATATTTGGCAAAATATTTGTTCAAACGTTTAATCTGCTTGAGCAATTTGGCATGGTATACCAGAATTTCTTCCTGCCCTGCATCTGAAAAGCCTTCATCAAGGCTTTCTTTTTTACCTATTAAATTCTCAAATTTCATTTTCACCGTATCGTTAATGGAATTAAGGTAATTGGTTGCAGATACAAGGGCAAATACCTCTCGGGACTGGTGACTGGTGAGATCTTGCTGGCTGATCTTTATAAGATAGTTTGAAATATTCTCATTCAGATACTTAATCTTTTCCAGGCGTTGGTGCAAACCGGTTATAAGGTTCAGTTCCGGATTTTCCACATCACTTTGATCCTTATCTGTAATAAAGGGGGAAACCAACGACCCAACAACCCGTTCTGTTAAGCCAACCACACCGCTGATTTCAGCCTGAGCATTATTTATAGCTGCTGTTGGATAGGACAGTACTTTTTCATCGTTTCTCAATATTCCGCAGTTTTTCCTTATCCGGGAAATAACGGATAATGGTCCTGGAAATGAATGGCGCAAAGGGAATAAAGAGCATTGTGGATACAATATTAAAAATTGTGTGGGCATTAGCGATTTGGCGGGGGACATTATCTGTGGTCTGGGCCACAAGGTCAGCAAATGTCGGTATCCAGAAACAGAATACCAATACACCGATCACGTTAAATAGAACATGACCAATAGCCACTCGCTTTGCATCTCGGGTAGCCTTCAAACCTGCCAGAAGTGCAGTTATGCAGGTACCTATATTTGCACCCAATATCAGCGGTATGCCCGCTTCCAGTGTTATGGATCCACTACTGGCTAGGGTAATGACAATGCCTGTGGTGGCACTACTGCTCTGGATCAGTGCTGTAAATACAGCACCAGCAATAATACCAAGAAACGGGTTTTCAAAACTGGTAAGAATGATGTTAAAGGTTGGGTCTGTTCGCAGGGGTTTCATAGTGTCCGACATCACCTTCATCCCATAAAACAAGAGACCAAACCCCAGGATGACAAACCCTATATGTTTTGCTGAATCTTTTTTGGAAAAGAGGGTCATGATTGATCCTACCGCTATCAGGAGCAGTGCATAATCTGTTACTTTGAAGGCTACAATTTGTGCTGTAACAGTACTGCCAATGTTGGAGCCCAGTATTACACCAAGAGCCTGGACAAAATTGAGCAGTCCTGAATTCACAAAACTCACCAGCATCACAGTGGTGGCACTGCTGCGATCATGGTGATAAAGGCACCTACAAACACAGCAATGAAGCGGTTAGAAGTAAGTTTTTTCAATATAGCCCGCATACTATTCCCAGCAGTCATTTTCATACCGTCACTCATCATTTCCATTCCATAGAGAAACATCCCCAGACCACCGAAGAGGCCAATGATGATCAAAAAGAAAGAAAATCCTTCGGCATCATTGCTGGAACTGCTGGCAAATAAGCTGGTAGCAAAAACCATTGGCAGGAGAAATAAAATTGAATTGATTGATTGATTTGATCGTTTTATCATGGTGATTCCTTATGTAAATAATGATTTTTTTTGTTGCACTTTCTTATTACCGGACTTACGCTGAAGATTCTACAACACAGACATACCTGCACTGACCAATAACCTTTTCTCGGAAGGCTGGTCATCTAAGAGCATCCCCGGTGAATCATAATCTGTTTTTGTGTCATAATTATCATCTTCGCAATACACCAGCGCCAGTCCTGTAGAGATCAGTATACTTTTGAAAAGAAATTTTCAACGGGATAAATTAAACATGTTTTTTGAAATCTAAGGTGTTCAATGTTTATGAGACTCGAAAATGTTAATCGAATTTAGCTTTTTTGGTTTCTCCTAATTCTTACGGTGGAATATAAGGATTATTGCAGAAAAATTTAAGGAAACAAAAAACCCCGCTCCACTCATTATTATACGGCAATCATTTCCACCACTACAAATTGATGCCACTTTCACACCAAACAGGTAAAAAGATTGCTTTATGATAGGGATCACATCTCAAATAGGATTGTTGATTTTTTTTCTGCTTCACATGTAGAATAGTTGTGTATAATGGGATAATTATGTTCTGGTTAGTTGATAATATGAAAAAATATAGAAATTAAAAAAATGGCGAAAAAGCAGAAGAATTAGATTTACCAATAAATTTAATTATAAAAACTAACTGTCCAAAAAAATGGATCATTGAAGATTTAGAAACTGGCCAGAGATATAAAGCGAATGAGAATACTGAAATTGGTAAAATGTTTGATTTAATAGATGATAAAAAATAATTTAATTTTATTGAAGTTGATGAATTAATGTCTGGCCGTGGTTATTGGATTCGTGCAAATAATTCAGGAAGTATCATTTTTACGAGTGAATGATATCCACTTACTTTAGCAGCACCATCTTCCTGGTCTGGACAAACGCCCCAGCCTGGATTGAATAGATATAAACACCAGCGGAAACAGGTGATCCCAAATTATTTATCGAATTCCAAAGTGCTGTATGATAACCAGCACTGATCCGTTGATTTACCAATGATCGAACCTGACGTCCCATCATATCATAAATTGTTATAGAAACGTAGGCATCAGTCTGTAGTGAAAATCGAATGTGGGTATATGGATTAAATGGGTTTGGATGACTAGGATATAATTTGAATTCCATAGGGAATATTTCTTCATACACAGATACGGTTTCCCCATCTAAATAGCCTACACCGCAGAGCACACTGTCCGGTTCACTGTGATGGCAATGATCGAACACAGTACATGGTCCTGGCGACAGAAGAGAATCTGCGTACAGACCGTCATCATAATAATCCCAGGCAGCTGAAGACATCCAGCAGGCGTCACAGGTATCCGTGCTGATGCTCTGATCAGATTCTTCGGGCCAGTCCAAAGTATCTCCCGGAGCAAAGCAAAATCTTCCCACCAGTTCTTTACAATGATCTGCTCCTATATTACCATTACTGTCTTCGCAATCTTCACCATACCATATGGAACCCTGAACAGTTCCAGGACATGGGTCATTGCCAATAATGTCCCAAAATGCGTAATTACCGGTGGCAGCAACCGCTGTGGGACTTAAACATGGCCATGATGCAGTGACCACAAATTTCTCAGCGTACATTCCATCGTACTCCCAGGGGAAATAAATTCGGTAACGTGAACCGGCTGTCTCTGCACCACCAGTACTGGTATCAATAGTAATTGAATATAGATCTTCAGGATGACAGGGATTTGTACTTGCATCACTACAAACATATAAACATGAATCCACAACATCTGGGCATGTTCTTATATCCAGATTATATTGATCATCCAATTGAATTATATCTCCAGACAGGATCTGGAATTCTTCACCAAACAGTAAACCAGTGAACAATGTAAAAATGATTAATAGCGATCTATCCATAGTGTGCTTCTTTGATAATTATTCTCTTCATTTCTTCAATTTATCTCATCCCCATTTTTTTACAAAGAAGTGGGTAGATGAACTATATTACAGGGAAAGTGATCGAAATATATTGACTAAATCCCCGGACAAATAGGACATACCTGAGGTGGTGTATCATCAGGAATAATGACATTTGAATCCATGGTTCCATTTGGTTCCTGCCCTTCGGCTGTAAACTGTTCCCAGGTCAGATACCATGTTTCACAAAATTCAAACTTTTCAGCAATTCCATTATGGTGATAGGCATTATAATCAAATAAATTATTTGCTTCATCCGCTCTGCATCCCCAATCTGCTGTCCCGTCATTATCACCGTCATAATAGTATTCTGTTCCAATTTCTCCATCATCCACGATTCCGTTTATACCCCACAACCCTAAATGGGTGATCTCATTATGGTGGATATAATTGTTCATTCCATAAAAGTCACCAAACGTCTCACTCGGTCTGTTATAATTCATAATTCCAATGCCGTTACCACCATCTGCATGTACATAAATCGTGTTATTGTAAACTTCAGCCCCATCACTTACATGAATGAGGATCTGAGAACCCCAGAGCCAAATGTCACTATTAACACCGTTATAGCGTACATCGTTGTTGCGAATGATGACATTGTGGCTGATTTCATGGGAAATTCCCATTTCGTCATTCCACCAGATCCAATTACCATCATATAAAACATCAGTGTTATCAATGTCTGTCCATAGCCCCGGACCAAAATTGTGATGAACGTAGTTTCCAATTACTTCTAATCCATCCGTAAGCGCAAATTTGGAACCACCGCATTCGAAACCGCAGGACACATGGGCATAGTTATTGTATGAAATCTCATTGGCTTCAAATAATACATTTGTAACACGAAATTCTTCTTCCGTACCTGTTCCCACTCCCATTTGCCCATTATGGTGAATGTAATTATTTCTAACTATGGATTCACTCCTGACAAATACACCCACACCGTGATTGAGCCTGACCTCATTCCCTTCCACCAGCCATCCTGTACCTCCGGTTGACCCCACAGCGCCCATCATAACGGGTGAAGCAAACTTTTCTATGACCAGATTTTGAATAGTCACATTGTCTCCGTAACCCCCCGGGAATGCAAAGTAGGTTACACTGGTCTCCACTGTATGTCCGATTGGATCATCAGCGAAATAAATACGGTCTGCATCATAATCAAAAAACCATTTCCCGGGTGCCACGTCATCCAAAGTGGTTACATGACGCAAGGGTACGTCATCAAAATACAAATCTTCGGGATGGTTACATCGTTCCCAGCCCTCCTGACATATATCTGACCCACCATACCAATCTCCCTGTGTCTGATTAGATGCATAGTAAAGCCCGCCTTCCTGTTGAAACTCAGTTAATTCACGACTGCCATTCAAAATTGCTCCGATTTCTCCCAAAAAAGTATTTCCATCCTTGGGGAAAATCTCATGCATTCGGTGGATACCTGCCTTTATGATGAAGGCAGTTCCTTCAGGATTATTATCCACAATTAAATTTATATCATCTCCAGGGAAGATCTCAATAGCCCCTTCCGGTGGAGTGGTGTCAGTTACAGTGGAAAAGCTGATCCTCTCTATCTGCGAAAGGGGAACATTGAGTGAACTCCCATCCGTCATATAAGTAGTATCACTAATGGTAGAAAATGTGAGCGTCTCGATCTGTGAAAGGGGAAAGGTGAGCGAATCTCCCTCGGTCGTGTGAATGATAATGATATCCTCTGCCATAAGGCAGGAAAGTAAAATTAAAAAATTTATGAGGTGTCGAAACATGAAATAGTCCTATTTCAACAACACCATTTTCTTTGAATACTGTATCCCATTTAATAAAACCCGGTAAATGTATATTCCGCTTCCTGAATTAATCCCGGCTGCTGTTCTTCCGTCCCAGGTTATTTGATGTCTACCCACATCCAAATATGTATGAATTAAGGCGTTCACCAGTTGACCTTTTAAATTGAAAATATCCACCCGGGCTTTTCCTGCTTCGGGGATATCAAATTGAATGGTTGTCTTTGGATTGAAGGGATTGGGATAATTCTGCATGAGTTTGAATGATGTCAATTTTTCCACATCAAACACTGAAAGCTGTCCAGCAAAATCTATGGATTCGATTTCAGAGACATCGTAGGAGTACGTAAACCCGGGAGTCTGAATGAAGAGTGAGTCTGATGCGCTGTTGAAATTGAGCTGGACGATGGAAGCGATGGAAAACTCATTATCACTTCCGGTTGTATTTACAACCAAAGTACCCTGTCCTATCAACAGAGAAAGTATAAAATAGAATGAGAGGTGGTATCGTTTCATAGATACCCTCCTGATTATTTATTGGAAAGTTTACCCCTGCCCGCAGAAAAATACAAAAATATAAATCACACCTATACATCCTGTTTTGTGTGAGAGGTGGTAATATCTAAAATACAGGGGGTGCCCCCCAAGAAGTGAGTAGTGAACCTACCAACTGTCCCAACCACCGGTCAAACACCGACTATTAAATTTTAAGCGGTTTTTTTATCGCTATATATTATAGTATTGCTACACTTACGGGAACAGTAAAAAAGTGAACATTGGCCTTTTAAGCCATTGGCCGTGAGTTCGAGTCTCACCCGGATCACTCTCAGAATACCATACATCTCTGACTTGAAGCCCTGTCTCACGATGGGGCTTTTTGTTTGTGGGATGATAGTTAGATTTGGGCTACCCATGAAAAAATATTCTTACTTATATTATTTACTGGAACCACCATTCTTTTATATTAATTGTTAAAATTGAAAAACAGTTTTAGACAAAAAAGGTATTTTACAGTAAAACGAACAAAATTATAAAAATGATTCTTCGAGTATTACCTTCAATATTATTTATTTTTTCATATATAATATCACAAACACGTTACCTGGATGAAATTTTTAACGAAGTAACTATAACAGAAGATGTGGTATACGGTAATGCACCCGATCTTCCCTTTATCTTTTTGTTTGAATGGAATACTTATGATATTGATTTGGATATGGATGTTTATGAACCTACAGGTGACACATTGACAAACAGGCCTGTAATTATTTTTATTCATTCTGGTGCGTTTTTTTTAGGCCATAATGAGGCAGATGATGTTGTAGCCTTATCAATTGCATCTGCTAAAAGAGGCTATGTAGCAGTCAGTATGAATTACAGATTGGGTTTAAATATACTAAGCAGCTATAGCGGTGAAAGAGCTGTTTATCGAGGAGTACAAGATGCAAGTGCAGCTATAAGATACTTACGTGAATTTCACCAGGATTACGGTATAGACTATGAAAATATATTTGTTTGGGGCACAAGCGCAGGTTCGTTTATTGGGCTTCATTTGGCTTTTACAGAAGATGATGAAAGACCCGAGTCAACTTTTGGAGGAGGAGGAGATCCAGATCTTGGATGTATTAACTGTGCAGGGAATGATTATGCCCATAATAGTAGGCCTAAAGCTGTCATAAGTTGCTGGGGGGCGATGGGTGATTTAGACTGGATAGATCAGGAGAACAATACACCTACAATTATGTTTCACGGTACATTAGATCCTGTGGTTCCATTTGATTCAGGCTATCCATTTACAATTGACATTGCTTTACCATTTGTGTATGGTTCAAATCTTATTCATGATCGGTTAAATGAATTGAACATTGAAAACGAACTGTATGCAGAAGAAGGTCAACTGCATGAATATTGGGGTACCTTAAATGGGTACTGGTTTGAAGGCCCAAATGAATATTTTGACCAGATTATGAATGATTCATATGCATTTTTATATAGTTTTTCATTCCCCTACCTCATAGGTGATATAAACACAGATGGTAGTATTGGTATCGCTGATTTACTTTTAATCTATGATTTTATACTTGGTGATCTAACACCCTACGATATGCAATATTTCTTGGCGGACTGTGATTCCAATGGGTTAGTAAATGTCTTAGATGCTTTGATTCTAATAAATGCAATACTAAATAATAATTAAGCATAAACATCATCTGAGCAGCGGACTGTATTTTTAAAACGGGGAGGATTACATTCCATAAGTTTTTTGTTTGTAGGATGTTGGCTAGATTTGGGGATTAAAAGGAGATAACAAATGAAACACGTAACCAAGATCGTAATGTATCTATTCTTTGGCATTGTCTGGTCGCAGGAAAATCCTACAATCATGAGAGGAGGGTACGATAAAGTTCTCAAAGGCAAGGATAAAATATTCCAAAAAAATGTTGCGTCTCATGTAAAAAAATGGCACGGAGCCGGACAATGGAATCAATTTGGCTGGAGAGTGGAAACAGGCCCACGCACCGGGCAATACTTTATTGGTACTTTTAACCATTATTGGAAAGACTTTGATGAACGTGTTACCACAAAGGAGCATGATAATGATTGGGACCGGATTACCAATGCATATATTGATCAGGATAATGAGTACGCAGGTTCAACGTTCTGGAGTTTATTACCTGAGATCAGTTATAATAGTAAATCATCGACTAAAATCGCTGTAACATTTTTTTACTGCGAAGCAAATGCTTATCAGGCGATGCTGGGTATAATGGGCAAACTGAGGCAGGCAAATGAAAAAGCAAAAATCGATGTGAGCTATAACGTCTATCAAATAGAAGCAGGCGGGTCCAATGATGTCATTGCGATTGTCATTCAAATGGACGGGTATGCAGATATGGCTCCTATTAGCCCTTCCCTGAAAGACAGATATGTAGCCGCTTTTGGTGAAGAAGTCTGGCTGGCAGATTATACAACCTGGACCAATGGTGAGAAATGGTCTGAAACAGAAATCATGACATTTTTACCGGATATATCATCACCTGCCTCTGAATAAAATCCTATTTAACCAATGGAAACAGAAAACCTCGCTACCCAGCGGGGTTTTCTGTTTGATAGAAGATAGTTAGATTTCAGAGTAATTGATTATATGAATACCATTATCAGTTATTATCTATTTGGTATAAACTCCTGAAACCAATAAAATGAATTAAAGAGAAACAGGTATGGATGAAAATCAAAAATCTTTAGTTGTACATTATTTAACTGAACTTATCATTGGTAGTATTGGCTTGGGCATCCTTGCTGTTTTGCTATGGTTTAGAGAATTCCAAATATCACTTCAATTATTTTCAGTATGGATATTCATATTCAATGGTGTTCTTTTTGCATACTGGGTATGGGAAAGTGAAACGAAAGTATGGGAAAAATCTATTGCTGGCATTTATTTCATTTTAATTGAAATTATTATTGCTAGTTCATTTGCTTCATTCACTTTATTTACTTAATGGATAACCAATATATCAACATTTTTTTAAACACTGAGGTCATTAAATGAAAGCTCTCTACAAAAATTTCTTCAGGAAAAAAGATAACAGTAACCCTGTACTACAAGCCCTGGGGAATATTCCTATTTTCGAGAATTTAACAGGCAGTGAGCTGAATGACGTTGCCCGCTTAACCCATGAAAGAACCTATAAATTGGATGAGCATGTATTTAAAAAGCTGGCACCTGCAGAGGGTATGTATGTGATCATGAATGGTGCTGTGGAAATTAATGACCCGGATTCCGGCACTACATTTGCATCCTTGGAATCAGGAGATTTTTTCGGGGAATTAGCACTATTGGATGAAGAGCCTCGGTCTGCATCTGCCGTTGCCACACAGCCATCCACGCTAATTGGATTTTTCAGAACAGACCTGCTTACACTGATGAAACGATCTCCAGAATTGGGTAATAAGATTCTCCTTAACCTGTCCCGAGTTTTAGGAGAGCGGCTGCGCCGGACAAACCAGGAACTGGCAAAAATAAATTAATCATGGATTCTATCCAGAAAATTTACAGGCTCTTACTACTGATCATTATCGGCGGGCTGGCCTGGAATATCCTACCGTTTCTGGCTTCAATTATTGGAATGCTTATTTTCGCATTCCTTTTCACAACTATATTTCTTCAGGGAGTTGACAGACTGGAGCGATATACCAAATCCCGGGGGCTAGGTGTCTTTCTGATTCTTACCAGTGTTATATCTATCGGTGTAGTATTCTTTGGAAGTTTTGTTTCCAACCTCGGATCCCAAATTAAATTATTCACCCAGAAACTCCAGAAAGAAGATTTTGCCTTAAGCCTGGAAAATCTGTCTGGTAAGATTCGTGATTCATTACCCGATTTCCTGGGCAATATGATCCCGGAAGGGGACAAAATGATTGTAATTGCTAAGAATAGCCTGGTAAATGTGTTTCAGGGTATCCTGACCTTAATTGGGTCTGCAGGAGGTTTTTTATTTATTGCGGTCATGGTCCTGATATTTACCATCATCCTGTTGATCGAATACCACGATTTTAAGCGGTCTCTTGTCCGCTTTATCCCAAATAAATATCTGGAAGTAGGCTTGCGGATGATCTACAATATCGAGCAACAGATATCAAAATACCTCCGGGGACAGATCTTGGCAGCCAGCAGTGTCGCTGTATTATCAGTTATTGGATTATTTATCCTTAACCAGCTTGGAGCCAACATAACATTGATTGTATTTATTGGAATTATTGCGGGCCTGGCAAACCTGATCCCCATGGTAGGCCCATTTATTGGAATGATCCCCGCAATTTTGATTGCCCTAATGAACAATATTGGCAGCGAGAGTGCCTTGACACACCAGCTTTTTGGAGCGGTTCCTTCTCCTTTTTATATACTAGATATAGTTCTTATGTTTATTATTGTCCAGCAGATCGACAATAATTTTATTACACCGGTTCTTGTGGGCGAAAGCGTTGGGCTCCACCCCATGGCTGTCATGATCGTACTGTTGATCGGTGGAACTTTGATCGGACCCCTGGGTATGTTATTTGCCATTCCGGCAGCAGGTGTACTAAAGGTTGTAATAAGTGAAATCGTTTTTGTTACGAAAAATTCTCACCTGCTGTGAGATG
>JYMV01023767.1_pt1 | contig 16354 bp, 12 predicted proteins | sample 338911 | NCBI WGS metagenome assembly JYMV01 (sample SAMN03354496, study PRJNA234377) | hydrothermal vent metagenome | biome: Deep sea; feature: Hydrothermal plumes at the Eastern Lau Spreading Center, Western Pacific Ocean; material: Seawater | place: Tonga | collected 2009 | depth 2000 m m
CGTCGAGGCGTTGGGAGGTCTCGACGTTTCCCGCCGCAACCGCAGAGCCGCGAGGAGGGTCGAGGATGCTGTCAGTAGGAATCGTGATCTCGACGGGGCGCAGGCAACCGGAGTTCGAAGGGATCTCCTCGCCAGCGAGAGTGCGAAGCACGTAGAAGACCGCCGAGGTGACCACCGCTGGGTTGCAGTTCATCGGCCCCTCTGTCGCCGGAGCACTTCCGGTAAAATCAAAGTGGGCAGCGAGTGCGGAAACGGTCACCGCAACCCGAAGGGGAATTGGGCCGGTCTGGAAACCATCGTCATCGAGGAACTCCTCGCCATGCCACCGGCCATCGGGGATCGAGGCGATCAGCCTCTCGACGTGGCGTTCTGCCGCGTCCTGCAGGGCGCCACATCCCTCCAGCAGGTCATTCCGACCGATTCGCTCGAGGAGACGCTCCAGCCCCATCTCCCCGACCCGCAACGCTCCCAGCTGGGCATCGAGATCTCCTCTTCGCTCGCCGGGGTTTCTCATCTTCGAGAAGAAACCCTCGAGGACCCCGGGAATCTCGACGCCCCCTTCGATCACCAGCGTCGGCGGGATCAGCACCCCCTCCTCATCGATGGTTCTGAAGAGACCCATCGACCCCGGGATGACGCCACCGACATCGGCGTGGTGCGCCCTGTTCGCCAGGTAGAAGAGAGGGGTGTCGTCATCGCCATCGAAATAGCCGGAAACCATCGTCAGATCGGGGAGATGGGTTCCTCCTTGCCACGGGTCATTCAGCAGGATGACGTCGCCTCGCCCGAATCGATGGGCACCGAGAGCGGCGCGAACCGACATCGGCATCGCTCCGAGATGGACCGGCATGTGCTCCGCCTGGGCGACCATCTCACCGACGCCGTCGAAGACCGCGCAGGAGTGGTCGAGGCGTTCCTTGATGTTGGGTGAAAAGCCCATCCGTTCGAGAGCGGTGCCCATCTCATCGGCGATGGCGGAGAGAAGGTTCTCGAAGACTCTCAGCTGGACAGGGTCGGGAGGGGCGCTCATAGCCGGGGGTCAAGAAGCAGGCGGTTCCCCGATGGGGGGCCTGGCTCCCTCTCTGTGGGTCGAGGATTCCTCATCTTCCTCCCTCCATACCTCGATTCTGCTCCTGCTGCCCGGCGGTATCCACCCTCCTTCCGGTTGACCCTCGGGGGACTCAGGATATCCTCGCTCGCGAACCTCCTTTCGACCCTTTTGCCCACTCGCGCTCGGGAGTTCGAAAAATGGTACCGCGTCTTCTTCTCCTGCTTTTCAGCCTCTCTGCCGCTGTTCTCGGGGATGACGGGGCGCTCACCTGGCGTCCCTTCGACCATCCGGTGACCCTGAAACAGGTCCACTCGGCATGGACCTCTCCGACACACAGTTTCCAGCTCGCCAGCGAGGTTTCCGGCAAGGTCACCGAACTCACCCTCGAAGAGGGAGAGGTCGTTCCTGGAAGCCCCGGAACCAACAGCATCGTCGCCAGGATCGATGATGCCATCGCCCGACATCAGCTCGAAGCCAAACGTGCCGCTCACGCCGTTGCCGAGGGGCTCGTCGATGCTGCTTCTGTCGCAAAGCGGCGCACCGACATCGCTCTCGAACACTACAAGAGAGAACTGGTGAGGATCGAAGGTCTGGCGGCACAGAAACGGGCATCAGAGATGGAGCTCGATGACGCCCGCTTCAACGCTCGTGATGCCGAGGTCGCCAGGGATCTCGCCGCCGCCAGGGAAGAACAAAGCCGCAGGGAGATGGAAGCCGCAACTCACCAGGTGAAGATCGCCGAAGCACGCCTCGACCACCACATCTTGCGCGCCCCTGCTGGCTGGCGAGTCGAGCAGCGCTCTGTAGAGGTCGGTTCACTGGCGACGATCGGATCATCCCTCTATCGCCTCGTCGACCTACGCACCGTCGATGCCTCTTTCCACGTCTCGGAGAAGGGACTCGCCGTTCTCCTCTCCACTCGACAGCCTCCTCTCCAGAGGGCTTCAAACTCCTCTTTTGTCGCCTCTCGCGTCCGATTCGTCTCTTCCGCTGCCGATCCAATAACCCGCAAGCGTCGCGTTGTCCTCGAGATCCCGGCGGAGGAATTCGAACTGGAAGAGAAAGTGCCGGCCGGCGGAATCGAGGTTCGGCTGGAGTTGCAGGTTCCCAACGCCTCCGGAGGGATCAGAATACCGCGCAGGTTCATCGGCTCGCGCCTCGAGCAGATGATCGTCAAGACTCTCGATGGCTCCATTTACCCCGTCATCGGTGTGAATGCTGATGATGACGCATGGATCGTCCTGCCCGGGAAACTCCCACGGGACGCGGAACTCATCGCCCCTTGAGACGTGAGGCGCCTTGCGCAGTTTCATCGCCTGGACTCTTCGCCAGTCAGCACCGCTGAACACCCTATTTTTCGGTGTCATCATCTATGCTGCGGTGGTCTCGATACCGAACATATCGATCGAACGATTTCCCAATCTCTCCTTCGCCCAGGCACAGGTGGTCTTCGAGTACCCCGGCGCATCTCCCGAGGACATCGAGCGTCTCGTCACACGCCCTGTTGAAGATGCCGTTCGCGGGCTCGACGACATCGAATGGGTGGCCTCCACCTCGGTTCCGGGACGATCAGAGGTACTGATCAAGTTCGATGATGACACCGACTACGATTCGCTCTATGACCGCTTCAGAATCCGGGTTCTCTCCATCCAGAACCGGCTTCCCCAGGTCAACGGCAAACCGCTCGAGCCCTTTTTTCTCGAACTGGACGTTGACCAGTGGGTACCGCTAATCCAGGTGATGCTGTCGGAGACCCCCGGTGGGGGACTCGATGCCCGTGCTCTGGCGCTACTCGCCAGCGACCTTCAGGACCGCCTGGAGCGCCTCGAGGGAATCAAGCGCGTCGAGCTTGCGGGGCTCTCGCGCCAGCAATTCGATATCGTTCTCGATCCCTCCCTTCTCGACCGCCACGGGGTCTCGCTCGACGAGGTCCTCACCGCTCTTTCTTCTCACAACTCGACCCTGCCGGCAGGAATCGTCGAAGGGCCCGTCGGCGAGCTCTCGATCCGCATCGACACCCGCCCAAGGTCTCCTGAAGACCTGCTCATGGTGGCGGTCAGAGCCGATGGCGATGGCGCCACCATCACCGTCGGCGACCTGATCATCCCGAAAGAGACCGGAGTTCAGAAAACCGAAGGGCGCGTTCGTTACTCGGTCAATGGTCGCGATGCCGTCGGTTGCCGGGTGCTCAAAGCCGACCTCGCCAACTCCCTCGACGTGAAGGAACGCATCATCGCGGAGGTAAAGACCTTCGAGGCCCAGAGGTCGGATATTCCCTTCGAGATTCACATCAGCATGGACTCGACAAAGAAACTGCAAGACTCCCTTTCGGTGATGCATGACAGTCTCTTGCTGGCTTTCACTCTGGTGGTGGCAACTCTCTTCTTCTTTCTCAGCGGTCGTGGGCGCAATTCCTCGTTGATCGCCCTGATGCTAACGGTGGTCTCGGCAGCGACGGTCGCCCTCAGCCAGAATTTCCTCATCGAGGGGATCTCGGTGTGTGCCCTCGGAATCTTCGTCTTTTTCACCTGCAGGAGCGCCGTGCTGACGGTATCCGGAATCGTTTTCTCCTTCCTCGGAACCCTGGTCGCGTTCCAGATGGTCGGCAAGAGCATCAACGAGGTCAGCCTCATCGGTTTCGTCCTGACAGTGGGGATCATCGTCGACGATGCCATCATCGTTCTCGAGAACATCCAGCGTCATCGCGAAGGGGGGGCGCCCCTCAAGAAGGCAGTGATCGATGGTGTCTGTGAGGTCTTCTGGCCGGTGGTGAGTGCCACCCTGACCACCTGCGCGGCGTTCTTGCCGATGCTGATCATGACGGGAACGGTCGGTGACTTCTTCTCGATCCTTCCCATCAGCGTAGCAACCGCCCTCGCCATCAGCATCGGCGAGTGTCTCGTCCTGCTCCCGCTTCACATCGTCGATCTCGAGAGGTTGATGGGGCCCGAAAATCCAGGAAACCCGAAAGACAGGAGCGGTCTTTCCGAGAGCATCGTCGTTGCTTGGTTCGGTGGCATCTACAACAGAGTCCTGCGCTGGAACATCGCCCACAGCTGGCACGCTATCGCAATCGTCTCCGGGATGTTCCTGCTCGCCCTGGTCATCGTTATTCAAAGCGCCATCGGTCCAGCCCACGGCTTGAGACCGATCCTCAAATTCGTCTTCTTTCCCGAGGATACCTCGATCCTGAACGTTGCGATCCGGATGCCTGCCGGATCAGGCCTCGAGGCAACGGACGCGGTGACTCGAGAGATCAGCGCCCACTTCGACAGTATGGGTCCAGGCTATTTCGAATCGAGCAGCGCCTATGCCGGGCTCCTCATCGACACCGCATACAGGCCATCCTGGAGTCACCAGTATGGCTTCATCATGGCCGAGTTCCCGAAGCGGGATGAACGCGCCTTCGATAACCCCATCGAGGTGATCAAGCAGATCCGGAACGACCTCTTGCCTCGTTACCTCGAGCGCGGCATTCAACTCGAAGTCACGGCCCAGAAAGATGGCCCTCCGACGGGATCTCCCCTGAGTGTGCGGATTCTCGGAGGAGATGATGAGAAGGTCCGCTCGCTGGCGAGCGAGGTCTACGCCCTTCTCCGTCAGCAGATGAAGCCCGGGGGTGATCTCGAGGGGCTGATCGATCTCTCGTCTGATCTCGACCAACAGGTCCGGTCCCTCTCCTTCCTTCCCGACCCCCGCATGATGTCGATCTTGAAGGTTGACCCGATGCAGGTTCAGCGCTTTGTCGCGGGCACCTTCGCTGGGGTTTTTGTCGGGGAGTACCTCCGATCCGATGATGAGATCCCGGTCAAGGTCAGGATGCCCCGTGAGAGCGTCGAAGACCCGACGAAGCTCCTCAACATTCCGATTTTGCGGGGACCTGGAGACCGCATCATTCGTTTCGGGGAGCTGGGAGTGATCAACTCGGGAACCGAACCCTCTTTGCTGCGCCGGCGTTTTTACCAGCGTTCGATAGGAATTCTGGGCAACTTCGCCGATGACTCGACGATCGATGGAAACACCGTCGCGTCATACGTCAGCCGCTGGTACGAGAAAAACAAGAATAGATTTCCAGCAGCCGCAATCGATTTCGGTGGCGAAGCAGACCAGACGATGCGCAGTTTCCGCAGTCTCTTCACCGCATTTGGCATCGCTCTTTTCCTGATCTATCTGATCCTGACAGCCCAGTTCCGCAACGTTCTCCAGCCCCTGGCAATCCTCTCCAACGTGATCTTTTCCTTCACTGGAGTGGTCCTCGTCATGGCAATTTTCTCCATCGCCTCCGACCTCACTCCTGCAGGTTGGATCAGACCCGAGCGAAGTTACATCACCCTTCCATCTTTCATCGCGGTTGTCGGATTGACGGGAATTGTCGTTAACGACGCCATCCTGCTCGTCAATTTCATCAACCGTCTCAGAAAGCAAGGACTCTCCCTCGATGATGCGGTGATCCGCGCTGGCCTCCAGAGGATGCGACCCATTCTGATGACGACCATCTCGACAATCGCCGGGTTGATTCCGATGGCGATCGGTATCCCTCACTACGCCATCAAATGGACCCCCTTTGCCACGGCTTTCGTCGCTGGTCTTCTCCTCAGCACGGCGATGACGCTTCTGATAGTGCCAGTCCTTTATCGTGGTCTCGACATCGCTCAAAGAAAAATTGCCTCTCACTGGGAGCCACACAGCATCGACTGAACCCCTTGGCCTGATGGGCGGTCTCAGGTAGCCTCTTCACTTGCCCACGCCCCTGCCCGTAGGAAAGGTACCCTTTGGAGATTGCCCTCACCCTCGATTCGGTCAGCAAAAACTTTGGCGACTTCAAGGCGGTCGACGACGTCAGTTTTGAAATCCCCGCCGGAATCATCTGTGGCTTCCTCGGCCCAAACGGCGCCGGGAAAACCACCACGATCCGCATGATCCTCGAGATCCTCCGCCCCTCTGCTGGCTCCATCACCGTTCTCGGAGCACCGTCTGCCCTCGAGGTCAGGGATCGCATCGGCTATCTCCCCGAGGAAAAGGGGCTCTACAAGAAGATGACCGCCGTCGGGATCATCACCTACTTTGCCACCCTCAAGGGGATGCGGACCTCTACTGCACGCAAGAAGGCCCGTGCCCTTCTCGAGCAGTATGGCCTCGGTGATTTTGCCGATTCCAAGTGCGAGGCCCTCTCCAAGGGGATGAGCCAGAAGGTCCAGGTTCTCGCCTCGATGGTCCACGACCCGGAGTTCGTGATCCTCGACGAGCCCTTCTCAGGCCTCGATCCGGTCAACCAACAGGTGATGGAAGAAGTGATCCGTGACATGCGAAAACGGGGGGCAACCGTCATCTTTTCGACTCACGTGATGAGTCACGCCGAGAGGATCTGCGAACGGATCCTGCTGATGGCAAAGGGAAAGATCATCTTCGACGGCAGCATCGCTGATGCGAGACGTACCATTCCGCGGCGCGTTCTGATCAGCACCGATGCCAGCATTGAAGCGCTGTTGGGTGTCGAGGGAGTTCTTGGGAGCCGGCGCCCCGACGGCGAAGAGGATTCTGGCTCGTGGGAGATCCTCATCGACGATGATCTCGACCCCCAGGAATTGCTGCGTTCTGCCTTTGACAACGGAATCGCCCTCGAGAGTTTCCAACACTCCGAGCCAACGCTGCACGACGTCTTCGTTCACCTTGTTGGCGATGATGCCAAAATTGCGGAGGCGCGATGAAAAGATCCCTGCGTGTTGCTGTCCGTGAGTACCTCGAAAACATCAAGACAAAGGGGTTCTGGATCGGAATCCTCATCTTTCCGCTGCTGATCTGGGGGATGTCGGAACTGCCGATCCTTCTCGAGGAGAAGGGGATCCCGACGCGACACTTTATCCTCATCGATCCCGCAGAAGATCTCGGCGAAATCGTCGAGAGGCGGGTGAGCCGGATCAATCGTCGCCGGGAGCTGACAAAACTCTTCGAGCACGTGATGAAACATGGGAAACAGGACCGAAGTTCTGCTATCGACCTCGAGCAGGCCCAGGAACAACTGGAGTCTCTCCTCGAAGAGGCGGGCTCTTCCCTCGACGAGCTTGGAAACCCCTTCTCTGCCGCCTCTTCCCTTGCCAAGGTTGCCGACCTGCTCCCTGATCAATTTCTCGAGAACGAGAGCGCTTTCAAGGCGATGAAATCGATGGTTCTCTCCCAACTCCCAGCAGAAGCGCCTCCATTCCAGGTTCCTTCGAAAAAGTTCCAGCGAGTCTGGCCCCCCGAAGGGCTCCTCGACGGAGCAAGCGAGACGAAGGATATCGAGAAGCGACTCAAGCCCTACCTTGCCGGAAAGAAATTGATTACGTCCGGCGGCGAGGAAAAGGAACTCTTCGCGCTGGTCATCATCCCCGAGGATCTTCCCCAGACCCGCAAAGGGCTACGTTTCTGGTCGAGCAATCTGGCAAACACCGACCTCAAGGAAGCGATCGAGGATTCCATCACCAAAGAAGTGCGATCGAGGGAGTTTATCAAGCGCAACATCGACATCCAGATCATCGCCGAGGTGACCTCCATTCGCCTGCGCAGTGAGAATTTTGACCCGCGCAAGTCGGAAGGGGAGGAAAAGGTCGGAATCAAGGACCAGATTCGCCAGTGGGCTCCCGTCGGCTTTGTCTATCTGCTCTGGATCGCGATCTTCTCCGTCGCACAGATGCTCCTCAACAACACCATCGAAGAGAAATCGAGCCGTGTGATGGAGGTTCTCCTTTCATCGGTCACCGCCTTCGAGTTGATGATGGGCAAGATCCTCGGCATTGCCGCTGTTGGAGTGACACTGCTTAGCGCATGGGTCGGATCGCTGGTGGCGATCCTGGCACTAAAGGCTGGGCCTGATGCTCAATGGGCATTCGACTTGCTGGCGGTGGTCCTCACCGCCGACCTGCTGGTGCCCTTCGCCATTTACTTTCTCCTCGGCTATCTCCTCTATGCGTCGATCTTCGCCAGCCTCGGCAGTATCTGTAACACCATCAAGGACGCTCAGAATTTCATGGGTCCGGTGGTGCTGATCCTGATGGTGCCCCTGGTAACGATGGCGTTCATCCCCGAGGAGCCCAACGGAACCCTTGCGCGCATCCTCTCGTGGATCCCCCTCTACACGCCCTTTGTGATGATGAACCGGGCTGCTGCATCACCCCCCGCCTTTGACCTTTGGGGAACTTCGATCCTGCTGCTGGTGAGTGTGGTGCTGATGATGTTTGCGGCGGCCAGGATCTTCCGCGTCGGTATTCTGCGCACCGGCCAGTTGCCGCGCGTGGTGGAACTGTTGCGCTGGTTGAGAAAGGCGTGAGGAACTACGCCTCCGGCACCTTGTAGAGGCTCCCACTGGTGGTCGACAGAAAAGTCTCGAGGGAAATTTCCTCCTGCTTGATGAAGCCCTCGTCAGGGAGTGATCCTGTCGAGACCATCTCGACGACCGCGGCAACTGAAGAAGCGGTGGTCCAGGAAATCGCACGCCATTCAACCCCATCGATCTCGAGCGGAAAGTAGGCCTCGACAAACCCATTGCGAGCGAGAGCCCCGTCCTTCATCCCCTCGACTGCGGCGTGGACATAGACGACGTCCTCATCGCAGGGGGGGCATGCCTTGATCAGGATATCCCCCGCCCGTTTGCGGTTTTCCCTCAGGTGAAGGTCATCGAAGAGAAAGCGTATCGCCTGACAGTGACCCGGGTAGCGTATCGTCTTGTAATTGAGGTTATCGACCTTTCCCGCGTAGGTCTCACACATCGTGCCGAGTCCGCCCGAGGTGGTAAACGCTTCCAGCTTCTGGCCGTGGATGTCGATCTCCTCCAGCAAATCGAGGGCGGGAAACGTCTGGAAAACACCGTCGCGAATCACCTCGCAGTCGTTGATGTACTCGTTGACGACCCCTTCAGGTGACCAGTTGAAGGCGTAGCCGAACTTGCCGGTCGGTTTCTGGGGAAGCGCCCCGACTCTCAACTCGATGCTGCGCAGGCTGTCGAAGCCTGCGACAAGGCTTGCACCAACGATCCCCACAAATCCTGGAGCAAGGCCGCACTGCGGCGCAAGTACTCCCGGCCCTTCCTTTGATATCTCGATGATCGCGCGAGTTGTACTGACGTCTTCGGTCAGATCGAAGTAGTGAACACCTCTTGCGTGTGCGCTCTCGGCAACGGTCAGGTTGAGCTGGAAGGGAAGACAGGAGACGACCGCGTCCTGCTGGGAGAGGGCAGCATCGAGCGCCTTGTCGTCGGAGACGTCGAGGGCGGCTGACGGATACCCGAGGCCATCGTTGGCGACCAGATCGGCCCCCTTCACCTCGAAACCCGCCCGACCGAGCAGTGTCCCGACGAGGGAGCCTACCTTTCCGGTACCGACGACCAGAATCTTGCTAATCTTGCTGCTCATCGCCTCGCTTTCTTCTTCGGGCGTCGCCTCAACAGTTCTTCTGCCGACGGAACCCGGGAATGGTATCCGCGACGGAAATGTCGGCAACCCTGCTTGCCAAGAAGAATGGCCCCTTCTGGGTCCGGTAACATCAACGATGAGGCGAGAGATCAGGAAGAGCCATCGCCGTTGAGGGTCGCCGCAACCGCCCTATCGACCCCGGCGAGGTCAGGGCGCAGCCTCCCCTGAAACCCTTCTTCAGCGACGATCTCGAGCACCTCCTGTCCCTGGGTTTCCCCCACCTCGAGGAGCAGGGTGCCCTCCGGGGCGAGAAGGGGGCGTGCCTGGGGAACAAGGCGGCGGAAATAGCCAAGTCCATCGCCGTCGAGATCATCGAAGAGAGAGATGGCGGGCTCGTGCTCCTCGACAGCAACCTCCAGCGCAGGGTCACCGCGGGCGACATAGGGAGGATTGCTGACCACCAGATCGAAAGGGCCACTGATCCCGCCGAGGAGATCGGAGCGCACCAGCGTCACTCTTTTCTCCAGGTGATGGTGCCTGACGTTGGCGGCGGCAACGGCGAGCGCCGGAGCACTACGATCGACGGCGATCACTTCCAGCTGGGGGATCTCCTTCGCCAGAGCGATTGCGATCGCTCCGCAGCCGGTGCCGACATCGACGGCGCGTGGCGCCTTTTTCTGGCGTAGGATATCGACCCCCCACTCGACCAGCAATTCCGTCGACGGCCGCGGAATTAGGACAGCAGGAGTGACGATAAAGGTGAGGCTCCAGAACTCCCACTCGCCGAGGATGTATGCCACCGGTTCGCCGCTTTTTCGGCGAGCGATGAAAGTGCGGTATCGGCTCGCCTCAGCGTCGCCCAGGGGCCGCGATCCATCGCCGACGATCTCCTCGGCAGTGGCCCCGATCACCCCCTCGAGAAGGAAGCGAGCATCGAGATGAGGATGCTCGAATTCCTCGAGCGCCGCGATCCCTTCGGCGAGAAGTTTTGCGATGGTAAGCGTTGACATCCGGGGGCCTTCCGGGGCGATGCCGGTTCCTCAGAGCGCTTGGACCCGTTCTTCGCGGTCGTGGGCCTCGAGCTGCCTGAGCAACTCATCCAGGTCTCCCTGCACGAAGCGATCGAGGTTGTACAGCGTGCAGCCGATGCGGTGGTCGGTGACGCGGTTCTGGGGGAAGTTGTAGGTGCGGATACGGTCGCTGCGGTCTCCCGAGCCTATCAGGGTACGACGCAGAGCATCTTCTTTCTGCCGCTTTTCCTGCTCCTGGCGCTCCTTGATGCGAGAACGAAGAACTCGCATCGCTTTGTCTCGATTGCGGTGCTGGGATTTCTCATCCTGTATTGAAACCACGATACCGGTGGGGACGTGGGTAATACGAACGGCACTGGCCGTTTTGTTCACCTTCTGGCCGCCTGGCCCAGATGCGCAGAAGGTGTCGATGCGCAGGTCGCTCTCCTCGACCACCATTTCGGTTTCTTTTGCTTCCTGCAGCACCGCCACAGTAATCGCCGAGGTGTGTATCCGGCCCTGAGATTCCGTGGTGGGAACCCGCTGAACCCGGTGCCCTCCCGACTCGAAACAGAGCCTGGAGAAAGCTCCCCGGCCGCGCACCGCAAATGTGATTTCCTTGTAGCCGCCGAGATCGGTGGCCCGCTCGTCGAGAACCTCCACCTTCCAGCGCGACTGCTCGGAAAAGAGGGAATACATCTTGAAGATGTCAGCGGCAAAGAGCGCTGCCTCATCACCACCGATACCCGCTCGGATCTCGATGATGCAATCGTCCCCTCCCTCGACCTGCTGGTCGAGGATTGTACTGCGCACCATCCTCGCCGCTTCCCGGAGGGCCTCGTTGAGGTCATCGATTTCGGCAGCGGCGAGCTCCTGGATTTCAGGGTCGTCGCCCTCCTCGATGATAGATTTCGCCTCCTCGAGGCCACTTAAGATCTTGAGGTAGGTTCGAAATAGACCGACCCGGGCTCCGGCAGAACCGTGTTCCTTGAGCAGTTCCTGGAAGTGCGCGCGGTCTTTCTGAATCGCGGGATCGGAGATGGCCGTTTCTAACTCCTCGAATCGAGAAACGAGGGCCGTAAGGCGCTCGTAGAATTTGCCCTCGATGGGGGCTTCGAGAAAGTCGCTGGGTGCGTTGCTCACGATCCTGCCATTCCACACGGGAGAGTCAGAAGATGCCACAGGAGAGACGTGCCGACCGATGGCAGCGGGGCCGACAGAGACTCCCTGGGAATCCCTGCCGGCCCCTGCCCTGTTATCGAGTTACTGCTCGTCTGTCTTGCCCTCCGCCTTGGGGCGGGCTTCTTCCGCCGGAGTTTCGGCGGCTGGAGTTTCCTTGGCAGGAGTTTCCTTGGCTTGGGCTTCCTTGGCTGGAGTCTCCTTGGCTGGAGTCTCCTTGGCTTGGGCTTCCTTCCCTGGGGCTTCCTTCCCTGGGGCTTCTTTCCCTGGGGCTTCAGCAACTTTAGCTTCCTCGGCCGGAGCTTTAGCAGCCGCAGTCTCAGCAGCCGGAGCCTCAGCAGCCGGGGTTTTAGCAACCGCAACTCCAGCAGCCGGCGTCTCCTTGGCTGGAGTTTTCTTCCCTGTGTCTTTCTTCCCTGGAGCTTCAGCGGCCGGCGTTTCAGCAGCCGGTGCTTTAGCGGCCGGTGCTTTAGCGGCCGGTGCTTCAGCAGCCGGTGCCTTAGCCGCCGGTGCTTCAGCCGCCGGTGCTTCAGCCGCCTTCGCCTGGGCTGCGGCCTTCTCCTCTGCCGCGGCTTTGGCCTCGGCCTTCGCCAGCGCCTTGGCCTGGGCAGCAGCCTCCGCCTCTGCCTTTTTCTTTTTCCTCTCGAGGATCTTCTTGCGGCGCTCGGCACGCTCCTTCTTGCGCTCTTCTGCCTCCTGGCGTCCTGCCGCCTCGGCGTCGAGTTGCTTCTGGCGTACATCCTTACGGGCGTCGTCTGCGGCCCCGAGAACCTGGTCAGCGCTGCCCTCTTTCCAGGCGTAACGCTGCTGGAACTTCTCGACCCGGCCAGCGGCATCGACGAATTTCTGCTTGCCGGTGTAGAAGGGGTGGCAGGCGGAACAGATCTCGATGTTCAGCGCCTTAACTCCCGCCCGGGTCTGAAAGACGTTTCCGCAGCCGCAGGTCACGGTGCAGTCGACGTATTTCGGATGGATATCAGCCTTCATTTCTGGGCTCCTGCTCGTTCTCGTGGCCCCTGCTCAACCGGCAGGTCCCGTGGCGGATGTCCCGGCGACCGCCGCAAGACGGTGTTTGCCCCGGGGTCCACAGACGACTCCACCGCCTCGAGCGGCCTGCTCGAAAGAGGTCGAAGGTCGACAAGATGCGGATCGTACTGGGCTTGCGCCAGGGGTGCAAGGCCTCCAGGGGGCTTAGGCGCGGCTTCTGCGCTGCTCGGGTGGGGGAGGTTTCTTCTTCTTCTTGGCGACGCTGCTTTCGCCCCAGCCTCTTGTTCGCTGGAAAGATCGACCCCGGGTTCCTCCCCTTCCCTCCTTTTCTCCTCGTAGAGCCTCACCTGCTCGCCGGTGATGACGTACTGCCTGATCTCGGTCTTGTCCGGCAGATCGAAGAGGATGTCGAGCATCAACTCTTCGATCACCGACCGCAACCCGCGAGCTCCGGTGCCGCGTTTGCGAGCGAGGCGAGCGATGCCCTTGAGAGCATCGTCGGTGAACTCCAGTGAGGCGTCGTCCATTCGGAAGAATTCCTGGTACTGGCGCACGAGAGCATTGCGAGGTTCGATCAGCACCCGAACCATCTCCTCCTCGCTGAGCGGTCCGAGGGCGCTGAGAACCGGCAGGCGGCCGATAAACTCGGGGATCATACCGTAGCGAAGAAGGTCCTTTTCCTGAACCTTGTTGAGCAAGCGGCTGCGTTCGACGGGGTCGTCGAGATCGACAGGACCACCCTTTTCCACCACGCCCGAGCCGCGGAAACCAACCCGCTTGGAGTCGAGCCGTTCGGCGACGATTTCTTCGATACCATTGAAAGCACCCCCGCAGATGAAGAGGATGTTGCGCGTGTCCAGCTGAATGAACTGCTGCTCGGGATGCTTGCGCCCCCCCTGGGGTGGGATGTTGGCGACGGTCCCCTCGATGATCTTCAACAGCGCCTGCTGAACTCCCTCCCCCGAGACATCCCGGGTGATGGAAACGTTCTGGGTCGCCTTGCCGATCTTGTCGACCTCGTCGACGAAGATAATCCCGCGCTCTGCCTTCGGAATATCGAAGTCCGCCGCCATCAACAGTTTAAGGAGCAGGTTCTCGACATCCTCGCCGACATAACCGGCCTCGGTGAGAGTCGTGGCATCTCCGATGGCAAAGGGCACATCGAGGGCCTGGGCGAGGGTGCGAGCGAGCAGCGTCTTGCCCGAACCGGTCGGGCCGATCAGGAGAATGTTCGACTTCTCCAGCTCGACCTTTTCCTCGTCGGCCTCATCGAGATGAAGGAGCCGGCGATAATGGAGGTGGACAGCGACCGAGAGGGTTCGCTTCGCTTCTTCCTGGCCGATGACGTAACGGTTGAGTTTCTCGTAGATCTCCCTGGGAGAGGGGATCTCTTCGATGGTGCGGGCGGACTTTGCCTCCACCGCAGCTCTGAGGGCGTCTTCTTCGCTGATGATGGTGTGGCAAAGCTCGATACACTCGTTACAGATGTAGATCCCTGGGGGGCCTGCGATGAGACGGTCGGACTCCTCGACGCCCTTGCCGCAGAAGACGCAACGCTCTCCTGGCCGCTGACCGGAACCTCTGCCCTCTCTCTTCTTACCGGTCAAGTCGTCTGCCCCTTTCTCAGTCCTGATCTGTCTTCAGGGTATCGATCACCTGATCGACAAGGCCGTATTCCTGCGCCTCCTGGGCTGACATGAAGAAATCCCAGTGGGAGTCATCCTGAATTTGCGCCGGCGGCTTCTTGGTGTGCCGGCCGAGAATTTCGCAAAGGACCTCCTTGTTTCGCTGGATCTCGCGCGCCTGGATCTCGATGTCCTTTGCCGTCCCCTGAGCCCCACCCCACGGCTGGTGAATCATGATACGGGAGTGGGGAAGAGCATGACGCTTGCCATCAGTGCCGGCGGCGAGCAGCAATGCGGCCATCGAAGAAGCCTGGCCGATGCAGAAGGTAGCGATGTCACACTGAACGAATTGCATGGTGTCGTAGATCGCCAGACCGGCGGTCACGGATCCTCCCGGTGAATTGACGTAGACGTTGATGTCCTGGTTGCGGTTGTCAGAGACAAGAAACAGAATCTGGGCGATCACCAGGTTGGCAGTGTTGTCATGAATCGCATCGCCGATAAAAATGATGCGGTCCTTGAGCAGCCGCGAGAAGATATCGTAGGAACGCTCGCCGCGCCCTGTCCGCTCAATTACGAAGGGGACAAGGTTGTCCTGGATCTCCTGCAGGTCTTCCATGGTATCTCCTGTGCTGGGGCGCTGCTGGCTTCATACCGCACGCCTGTTTCAGAACTCGCCTCCGGATTATCCGTCAGCCTCGACTGCCTTCGCTTTCTTGCGCACCAACGTTCTCGCCTTCTCCCGCCGCATCCCGTTGCGTAACTCACCAAGCATTCCCTTGCTTCGGTAGTCCTCTACCACTTGGTCGAGCGGCTTCTGATAGGACCGAGCGATCGCAGCGAGTCGGTTGAGAACCTCGTCTTCGGTAACGAGCACCTTTTCTTCGTTGACGATGCGCTCGAGGATGAAGAGTCGACGCAGTTCTTCGCGCGCCTCTTCCTCGGCGCTCGTATCATCGTCGAGGCTAGCCTCGACCTCCTCTTCCGACTTCCCCTCCTGCATCAGGCGAAAGCGCGTCGACATCGTGATGTTCTTCTTGCGCTCCTCGACAAGAGAAGCGGGAAGTTCCATCTCGATAGTGGAGGTGATCTTTTCGATCAACTTCTCCTCCTGGCGCTGCTCCTCGCGAATACGGCGCCGTTGCTCGATCCCTTTTTCGAGCTCCTCGCGGAGCTTTTCTTCGCTTTCGACGCCAATCTTCGCGAGGAAGTCCTCATCGATCTCGGGGACCCGTGTTCGCTTGGCGTCCCTGAGGACTGCTCGCAGGGTTGCGGCCTTGCCTCGAAATTCTTCCTTGGGAAAGTCGTCGGGGACCTGGATCTCGAAATCCAGGGTTTCGTCTGCCTTTGCCTCGCAAAGGCGTTTTCCAAGGCCTTCCACATCGATGTTATCGACGTGGTCGTGGCCAATCTTCAGCATCACCTCGGGGCGGTCGAATGCGCTGTTCCCGTCGCTATCGATCACTGCCAGGTCGACGATAGCGAGGTCATTTTCGCCCATCTCCTCGATTTCGATCGGCTCGGCGGTGGCAAACTGGTCGAGAAGGCTCTTCAGCTCGCCATCGACATCTGCCTTCGATACCTCTACAGGCCTCATTTCCACCTCGATGCCCTTGTATTTTGGGGTATCGAAGGAGGGCTCGACGTCAAAAATCACCTCGAAGGTGAAGGGGGCTCCCTCCTTCAGCTCGATGTTGTCGAATTCGGGGGATCCGAGCACCCGCAGTTTGGCCCGTTCGACCTCAGCACCAAACGCCTTGCGCAGCAGTTCCTGGCGAACGTCACCGTCGATCTGCTTGCTGAAACGGCTCCTGAGGAGAGCGATGGGCGTCTTACCCTTGCGAAAACCGGGGAACTGAACGGTGTCGCGAAGTTGCTTGAAGCTCGCCGAAAACTCATCGGCGACCACCTCGATGGGCACTTCCACCTTCATTCGCTTGCGGCATGGACCTTCGCCCTGAATTTCGACAAGGTTGGCCACGTCGTCGGTGGCTGGAGTCTCGGTCATCAGTTGTGCCTTCCCTGGTGCAAGGCCTCCAGGGGGCTTAGGCGCGGCTTCTGCGCTGCTCGGGTGGGGGAGGTTTCTTCTTCTTCTTGGCGACGCTGCTTTCGCCC
>JYMV01042955.1_pt1 | contig 16354 bp, 15 predicted proteins | sample 338911 | NCBI WGS metagenome assembly JYMV01 (sample SAMN03354496, study PRJNA234377) | hydrothermal vent metagenome | biome: Deep sea; feature: Hydrothermal plumes at the Eastern Lau Spreading Center, Western Pacific Ocean; material: Seawater | place: Tonga | collected 2009 | depth 2000 m m
TCCCAAGGGTCACACAGTTTGAGGTTGTTTACAGTTCCTCGTAATCTTTTTGCGTTAAATGGGACCCAACCAGAACCCGCAAGAGCATATTCGCCCCAGAGAGGAATAACGATTCATGTATGACGAAGGACCAAGCCAAGAAGATGTCGAACGTTTTTCCGAAAAAGAAACCGGGTATTGCCCAAAGTGCGGCGATGAAATCTGGGACGATGTTAGCAAATGCCCTTCTTGCGGTGTTTGGATACAAGGCAACACTTCACATCGTGACCCTGATTTTAGCGAAATTCGCAAAAAAATGATGGTATTAATAATCGCAATTATATTTGTTGCATTCGTTCTGGGTGCCTTTAGGTACTTCTAAAACTGCCATACCGCATAACCCGCATAGAACGTCCGAGAGTATCGTTCATTTCAGTATGTATGCCGAGAAATTGTCCCCTTTAGTGGACGTTTCCTTAAGTTGGTGCATCTTGTCAATGTAGCACGTGTGTTGCTGCAAACAACTTAAGAAACGATTGAGAGAACAGAGATGAACGAGAGAAATATTGAAGAGAGAATGTGCAGATTAATTGAGAAACTGCAAACACTTCCAAAAGTGCATCGAGATAAACTTGAGAAGTTATGTCAACATGACGGTGCTCAACGATCGCAAATTGAAGAGTCAGTTTCTAAATTACAAGATTCACTTGACTACCTTCGACTAAGCGTGAAGTACATGGTGTTCGATCTTGAGGCAACTAGGCGTGAAAATGTTTACCTAAGAAAACTTGTTGAACAAATTCGTAGAGATAGCACCCGCCAAGATGACAACGATGACAATCAATTCTTCGGTAATGACGGCGCGGATTAAATTAAGAGAGTTCTGAAACAACCCGGCGAGCACCAGAAGGTGCTTCGTCGATAATTTGCTTCAATGTGGATTTGTCGTCTTGGAATTCTCGAAGTAACTTCGAGAGATGCTTCTTCAACAAAAATGAATATTGCTTGAAATACACCTCAAGCTCGGTACGGTTAAAACGAGTTAATGGATCATCCATTCCCGTTTGAGCCATCGCCCAATGCATTAAACCTTTGCCACTCGTATCATATTTATATAAATCAAGCGTCCTGCGCATTCGGTGTTCAAGTGTATTAAACGGATCACGGCATGCCATTGGTATTGCAAACATGATCTCTTCAAGTTTTTGCTCGACCGCCTGATTCAAACCTGAACGTTCAAGATCTTCAACTTCTGCAATCGCTGGACGCTTACCGATTGTATCGCCAGGCATTGCATGATCGTTTTCCATCACGACAAGTGGAAAACTTGTACCAACAAATGATTTCAAACCTGCGTGCGTGAAACGAACAGTTACTCGCTTCACTGGCTCTCCATTTGCATGCGTATTCTCAACTTTAATTACAGCACCACTTCCCCATTCAGGAAATTTAGGATGCGTAACTCGGTCACCAAATTCGATAGAAATCATAGTAGTCAATGTAATCATTGCTCCTTAGCACGACAATTATCGTGCATGACAATAAGCACAGCGCTCGTTACAAAGAACGCCGATTCAAAAATACTTTTTCAAGACATTGCATCAATTCCTTGTTGCATGCAATTTCCCCAACTGTGTGAATTATAGCACAGAATAAACAAATTCAATAAGAAAACATAGAAAAAGTTCCAGTATTACACGATGCCTTGGGCCATCATTGCATCCGCAACTTTTACGAAGCCCGCAATGTTTGCGCCGTCAACGTAATTACCTTCAATTCCAAATTCATTAGAAGCATCAACACATTGCTGATGTATTCGAGACATAATTTGACGCAACTTATCATCCACTTCTTCCCGAGCCCAATATAATCGTTGGCTTGCTTGTGCCATTTCGAAACCAGAAACAGCAACACCACCCGCGTTCGCTGCCTTTGCTGGACCGTACAAAATGCCTGCATCTACAAATACATTTTGTGCCTCCGCAGTACTTGGCATGTTTGCGCCTTCGCTCACAACACATACATTATTTCGAAGTAAGTTATCGGCATCTGTTGCATTGATTTCATTCTGTGTTGCAGATGGGAATGCGCAATCCGCATCCACTGCCCACATTGGATTATGATCAAGCGAATCATTACGTTCGTGAAATTCCGCGTTTGGAAATTGAGTTAGATATTCACTAATTCGTCCACGTCGGTTATTTTTAAGATCCATTACCCATGCTAATTTTTCGGGGGTGATTCCATCGCCGTCAAAAATCCAACCACTGCTGTCTGAGAGCGTGACCACTTTACCACCGAGGTCATTTATTTTTTCGCAAGTGAACTGCGCAACATTACCAGACCCCGAAACTAAACAAGTCTTCCCTTCAAAAGTTTCACCACGTGTAGCAAGCATTTCAGCTGCAAAGTACACACATCCATAGCCAGTTGCTTCAGGACGAATCAAACTTCCACCCCATTCTAGTCCCCTACCCGTAAGCACACCAACAAATGTATTTGTTAACTTTTTATACTCGCCAAACATGTATCCAATTTCTCGAGCACCTACGCCAATGTCGCCTGCTGGAATGTCTGTGTCTGGTCCAATATGCCTAAAAAGTTCTGACATAAAAGATTGACAAAATCGCATAACTTCGCCGTCACTCTTGCCTTTAGGGTTAAAATCTGCGCCACCTTTGCCGCCACCCATCGGAAGTGTGGTCAAACTATTCTTAAATACTTGCTCAAATCCTAGAAACTTCAGAATTGACAAATTCACAGATGGGTGAAAACGTAGCCCGCCTTTGTACGGCCCGATTGCACTGTTAAACTCAATTCGATACCCACGATTCACTTTCACTTCACCAGCATCGTTTACCCACGGTACCCGAAAATGAATTACGCGTTCTGGCTCTACAATTCGTTGCAAAATGTTGCCGGAGAGATACTGCGGCTTGCTATTCATTACACCTTCTAGAGAACAAACAACTTCTTGCACTGCTTGTAAAAATTCTGGTTCATATGGATTACGTTCGGTAACGCCACCCATAAAGTCTTGAATGAATTGGCTATAAGGTGAAGTTGAGCGACAGCATGTAGTAGTCATTTTGAGTATTCCGAGAATCTGGTTGAGGTATCGTAACTAACGTTGAAACAAAGATGGTACCCTGTCTAGGGTCAAAATGGAACAACAAAATCAATCTAATTTAGTGCCTGATGCACTACTTCCACTACGGGCAGAAATCGATACTATTGACCATAAAATAGTCGATTTATTGCAACAAAGAAATACAATTGTCGAGAGAGTTGCTGCCGTTAAAAAAATTACTGGCTTTGGCATACGTGACTTCAAAAGAGAAAAAGAATTACTTGCTGACAGAGGAGAACTCGCTAAGTCAGTAGGACTACGATCAGAAGTTATAGAGAGTTTATTTCGCGTGATTCTTTGGGCAAGCCGAGACCGACAAGCAGCCCTCGGTGTTGATATTCCTAAAGAAATTGAACTAAAAACAATTGCAATCATCGGCGGAAATGGAGAAATGGGACAATTGTTTGCAAAACTCTTTGAGGGCTTTGGACATACCATTGTTATCGCAGATATCCATACAAGTTGCTCAAATATCGAAGCTGTAAAAGAAGCAGAAGTGGTTCTAATTGCCGTCCCCATCGCCAACACAATTGAAGTGATTCAAGAAGTTGGACCTCATTGCCGAGAAGATGCCCTACTTGTTGATATCACATCAACAAAACAGGCACCCGTCCAAGCAATGCTTGATACGTTCAAAGGAAGTGTAATCGGCACGCATCCACTGTTTGGACCGAACGTTCACTCATTGCAAGGGCAACGCATTGCCGTCATTTGTGCACGTGACACCGCGAATTGGCACGATTGGCTAAACACGATATTACTTGCTCGTGGTCTTTCTGTGCTTGATACAACTGCAGAGGAACATGATCATGCAATGAGTATTGTCCAAGTTCTAACGCATCAAACAACCGAAGTCCTTGGAAGAACAATTCAAAAACTCAATGTCGATGTTCGAAAAACTCTCGAGTTTACATCGCCAATATATTTAATGGAGTTGTTAATGGCTGCGAGGCATTTCGCACAGTCAGCCAACTTGTACGCTTCTATTCAAATGAATAACCCCGAAACAGAAACTGTTCTTTCTGCATTAAAAGTTGCGGGTGACGAACTCCGAGAAATCGTCTTGAATAAAGATACAGAAGCATTCAGAGAAATGTTTTCAGAAGTACACGAACACTTTGGAGATTTCTCAGAGCAAGCACTCGAGCAATCTAGTTTCTTAATTGATCGCCTCGTAGAACGAGTATAGCAGTTACTTTTCGCTCAGCACAACGCCATTGTCGGTTGAGCTCGTAACAACATCTTTTCCAACTAAGTAATCAGCATCCCATCCGACTAGAACTTCGATGCGATGTGTTACACCTGCACTGTCTTCAATTTCAGCGGTCGCTTCTAACAACTTCGTTGTATCAACTGCCATTGTGGCTTCCGTCGCATTGCGAGGCCAATGTAATGCGACTAAGCGCCCATCTACTTTTGCTGTTTCTGTCATAATGGCATTGTACTACTTTACGAAAAAACTTCTGCAATTCATCACGAACCATCCTAAAATATACGCGTACAGGTCAATATGACCACAATAAATCAAATGACTAATCCTACACATACAGACATACAAGCACTTGGCGAACAAGTTTCAAAGGCAAGTGAACCATTCACACGTTTAAAAGATTCAATGCACGGCGTCATCGTCGGACAAGATAATCTATTACACAGAATGTTTATTGGTTTACTTGCAAATGGACACCTTCTTATCGAGGGCGTTCCTGGGCTTGCAAAAACACTCGCCGTTTCTAGTTTAGCAAAGGGAATCAACACATCATTCCAACGCTTGCAATTTACGCCAGACCTTCTTCCTGCTGACTTAACTGGAACGTTAATGTACAGGCAGGATAAAGGCGAATTTATTGTGAATAAGGGACCAATCTTTGCAAGCATAATCCTCGCAGATGAAATAAACAGAGCACCTGCAAAAGTGCAATCCGCACTACTTGAAGCTATGCAAGAACGTCAAGTCACCATTGGCTCAGACACTTTCAAATTGCCGGATCCGTTTCTTGTTCTTGCAACTATGAACCCAATCGAGCAAGAAGGCACCTACCCACTTCCTGAAGCACAAGTTGATCGATTCATGATGAAAGTTATTGTCTCTTACCCAACACGAGATGAAGAACTTGAAATCCTTAAACGGATGGCTACGACAACGCAAACAACTGAAGTTGTATGTGTCATGAATCCAGAATCGATTACAAATGCACGTGAACTTATCGACAAAATTTATGTCGATGATCAAATTGCGAATTACATTGTTGAACTTGTACAAACAACTCGCACGCCTGAAAAAGTTTCTGCCGAACTTGCTGAATTTGTAGAATACGGCGCATCACCTCGCGCCACTCTTGCGCTCACACTTTGCTCAAAAGCAAACGCGTTTCTAGATGGTCGCGGGTATGTAACTCCTCAAGATGTCAAAGACCTCGCACATGATGTTTTACGGCATCGAATTGCCACAACCTATGAAGCAGAAGCTGAAGGCAAAACTTCAGATGATATAGTTGCAGCAATTTTGGACTTTGTACCAGTACCGTAAGGAGTAGCAAACATGATTCCCCAAGATCTCCTGAAAAAGGTTAGGCGAATCGAACTTCGAACAGCACGTCTCGTTGACGATGTTCTTGCAGGCGGATACCACTCTGCTTTCAAGGGTCGAGGCATGGAATTCGAAGAAGTTCGACAGTACCAAGTTGGCGATGATGTACGTACTATTGACTGGAATGTTTCAGCTCGATATGGCGAACCATTCGTAAAACTCTATCGCGAAGAACGAGAATTAACGGTCATCCTGCTCGTTGATGTCAGCGGTTCACAGCATTTTGGTACGCATGAACAATTCAAAGATGAACTTGTCGCAGAAATCTGCGCAACGCTTTCCATCTCTGCTATTCGCAACAATGACAAAGTCGGATTAATTTGCTTTAGCGATCGCATTGAAACGTACATCCCGCCCCGAAAAGGTTCCAAACATGTCCTTCGAGTAATTCGCGAATTGCTTGCAATTAAACCCGAAGGAAAAGGAACAGACATCGGCAGTGCTATTGAATTTTTGAACAAAGTTCAGAAAAAACGCTCCATCGTATTTCTTGTATCAGACATGCAAAATCGCAACTGGCAAAAACAATTACAAATTGCAAATCGAAGGCATGATGTAGTTGCAGTTAGTACAAATGACATTTCTGAAGCTCAACTTCCAATCGTTGGTTTAATGCGAATCGAAAATCCTGAAACAGGCGAGTTACACTTGCTAGACACCTCTTCAAAACGTGTCCGGCGCGCATGGGTGCAACTTGCAAATGAACGCGAAATCGCAATCGAGCAAACCCTTCGAAGAAGTAAAGTCGATCAAATTAAAGTAAAAACCGGCGAACCTTTTACAGGTGCGTTGCGTCAATTCTTCCAACGAAGAGAAGCAAGGCGCGCATAATGTTATTTGCATTACCATTTTTGTTTCCTGCACTTCTAGCTTTGCCGACAGATACTTCGATTGTGAATCTCCAGCAAGACGGCATTGAAGTTGAAGTATCATTGGAGCCAATTGATTTTCTTGTGGGCGACACTTTATTTCTTCAGATAAAAGCGATTGCTCCAGACGGAATACAACTTGCGCTACATAACGATGAAACTTTTGGGTCATTCACAATAGTTGACACAACAACATTATTAGATATCCCCTCCGAAGAAGGACGGATTTGGAATTGGTCGATTCACCTTGACACTTTTGATGCTTCTACAACTGCGCTTGATGGCATCGCGCTTGAATGGACACAAGGTACTGGAGAAAAAGGAACCCTACTGATTGATTCTATCCCAGTGACGGTTAATACCATCCTAGGCGAGATAACTAAAGAAACATCCATTCGCTCAATTAAAGAGCACGTCCCACTCTTTTCAAGAAATTCAACACCCTCAATTATTGTCAGCAGCATTGCTTTTTGTTCTCTTTGCTTGCTCTTGTTTCGCTTTTCAAAAGGCAAGAAGCAACTTCCTTCACCACACGTGAGAGCTATGGCAGATATTGCAAATCTTAAAAACACAAATTTTGAAGTTCATTCGTTTTATACTTCTCTTAGTGATATTGTCCGACACTATCTTGAAGGACAATTTAAAATCGCAGCAACTGGCCAAACAACTCGTGAATTTTTGAATGCAGCGAAACAAAATAATCGCTTAGAGCACTTCGACCGCGAGTCGCTTGGCTCATTCCTTGTTGCAGCTGACCTTGTCAAATTTGCAAAAGACGAACCAGGCGATACATGCAGTAATGATGCATTGAAAAAAGCTGAATTGTTCATCGAAGAAACATCAAAGGTGACAGCATGATATTTCAAAACGCATGGCTACTACTTCTATTGCTCATCGTGCCAGTACTCTGGTGGCACTGGCATCGCTACACATTTAAAACAGGCATTTCATACAGCACGTCTGTGGACCTTTCACTCCTTCCTGCTTCATTACGAAGTAAAACGAGTTGGCTTCCTTCGGTTTTACGAACGATTGCAATCATACTTTTGATTGTTTGCATTGCTAGACCGCAAAAACGCTTCGAAAATACAAAACAAGCCGCAGACGGCGTTGCGATTGAAATGGTAATTGACCGTTCTTCAAGCATGAATGCACATGACTTTACGATTGACGGCAAAGCTGTTGATAGACTTACTGCTGTTCGACGAGTCGCTGGCGATTTCATTGGTGGCATGGGTTCACTTGATGGTCGAAGTGGTGATCTTATTGGCCTTGTTACCTTTGCTGGGTACGCCGACAGCAACTGTCCAATGACTTTTGACCATGAATACCTCGTTACTGATGTATTAAATAGTATTGAGATTGTGACTGAACAATCTGAAAATGGCACCGCAATCGGTGATGCGATAGCACTCGCTGTCGAGCGTCTTTCTTCGTTAAATGAACGTGTAAAGTCAGAATCTGGCTCGACTATAAAATCAAAAGTAATTATTTTATTAACTGATGGAGAAAATACTGCAGGCGATATTGAGCCTCAAACTGCAGCGGATATGGCAGCGGCAATGAACATTAAGGTGTACACAATTGGCGCAGGAACAAATGGATGGGCACCAACACCCGTGCATGATGTTTTTTCAGGCAGGACTGTCATGCGAAATCAAGAAGTTCGTATCGACGAGGAAATGCTGAAAGAAATAGCAAGCATTACAGATGGCAAATATTTCCGCGCTACGGACACCGCTTCCCTTGAAGCAATCTATGCAGTTATCGACGAAATGGAACGCACTGAAATTACACAGAGAACATATGTCAATCATGTTGACATGGCAGTCAAGAGTGTTGTGTATGCAGGATTTACTATTCCTCCAATTTTATTCGTTGTATTTATGTTCTTAATTGCAGATGTACTACTTCGCTCTACTTACTATAGGATTTTAGATTAATGGATATTCAATTCAATACTCCAACAAACGTAATCTATTTCTGGGCAGTCGTTGCACTTTCAGTAATTCTAGTTGTCGGTTACTTACGACGTTCTTTATTGCTCAATCGAATTGCTCCTATCCGGATGATTCCACGTCTTACTGGTACAAGTTCTAATGGTCGAAGACGATTTAGAATAGGTCTTCTCATTGCAGTGGCAATGTTGCTTTGCCTTTCAATACTTGACCCGCGCTGGGGAACAAAATACAAAGAAGTTGAACAAAAAGGCATAGATACATTTTTTGTACTCGATGTATCGCGATCAATGCTCGCTGAAGATGTAAAACCTAATCGTCTCGACCGTGCAACGACTGCTATTCAAGACGTTCTGGATGTCATGGGAAGTGACAGAGCAGGCCTAGTCACCGTCGCGGGCGATGCGGCGCTCACCGTCCCGCTTACACTTGACTATGCATCTTTGCGTTTAGCTCTAGATGACGTTTCGCCTCGGAGTGTTTTACGTGGTGGTACAAAAATCGGGAACGGCATCCGATTAGCACAAAAAAGCTTTACTGATGAAGTCCAAGATTACAAAACAATTATTGTTTTAACAGATGGCGAAGACATGGGAAGTTTTCCAATTGAAGCTGCAACTGATGCAGCGGCTTCTGGCATTACTGTATATACCGTAGGCATTGGTGATTCGAATACTGGTGCGAGAATCCCAACAACATCGTATGGTCAACCCTCTTATATTTCGTATGAAGGCAAAGAAGTATGGTCGGTCATGAATCCAACAGAACTAGAAAATGTTGCAAATGCTGGCGGAGGAGCGTTTGTGCCAGCTGGAACTGCAAATCTAGATTTAGGTTCAATTTATGCACTACGAATTGCAACAGATGCAGGCAAAAGCTTTGACAGTGTCAAACTAGAACAATTCATCCCGAGATTTCAGTGGTTCGCAATCCCTGCCCTTCTTCTTTTACTGGGCGATTCATGGCTCAGTCTTAGACCGCGAAACAAAAGCGCAATACACACGTATGAGGTATCGACATGATTTTGCCTACTATTTTATTTTCGCTATTGCTCGTTGCTTCTTCTACTGAAGAATTGCTTTCTCGTGCTCAAGAAAATATGAACCAACAAAAGTGGCAGCTTGCAGCAGATGCTTTGGATGAACTAGCAATTACATCAAGCCCACGCGCTGAAATATTTTACGACAGAGGCATTGCGCATTACGAATTAGGTTCGTTCGAAACAGCCGCAAATTCCTTTGAACGAGCAATGGTTTTAAGCCAAGATGACATGCTAAGCACATATAGCGCTTTCAACTTTGGCAATGCGATTTTTGAAAAAACTATGAGCGAGCTCGAAGGGACAGGCACTGCAACTTCTAGCGAAGAAGCAATCCAATCAATTGAAAAGGCAAAAAGCCAAATCAAAAAGTCATTGCGAAGCTATCGCTCTGCTATTTCCATAGATCGCAACGACATGGATGCACGTGCAAATGGCGAATTCGCTTGGAACGTACTGAAAAATCTTGACCAAATGCAAGATCAGATAGAAGAACAACAAAAAGAACAGCAGCAACAACAGCAAGACGAACAAGAACAAACGCAAGACGAACAATCTGCTGATGAACAAGAGAAAAATCAACAAAATAGAGACGAAGGCGAATCTGAAGAAGAGCAACAGAAACAACAAGACGGTGAGCAGTCCCAAGAGCAACAGAAACAACAAGACGGTGAGCAATCCGAAGAGCAACAGAAACAACAAGATGGTGAGCAGTCCCAAGAGCAACAGAAACAACAAGACGGTGAGCAATCCGAAGAGCAACAGAAACAACAAGACGGCGAGCAGTCCGAAGAGCAACAGAAACAACAAGACGGCGAGCAGTCCGAAGAGGATTCATCCGAGCAAGACATCAGCGAAGGCGAATTAGAAACAACCGACGCTGAACAAGAAGATGATAATGCAAAAGAACTAAAACAACAAAGCGTAAAGGAAGATGGAAAACGTCTTTCAAAAGAAGAGGCGAACCGATTACTCCAACTCATTCGTGATAAGGAACAACAGCGAAGAAAAGTACTTGCTGCAAGAAGAGCGGCAAAACGTGTTCCGGTTGAGAAGGATTGGTAAATGAAAAAAACTACATTATTCTCTTTTGTTCTTCTATGCGTCTTTTCATTTTCACAACAATTGTTCTCGCAACAAGTCTCTATCCAATTTCAGCATAAAACTGGCTACGTTGGCGTTCCGATTCCACTGTATGTAGTGTTCGAAAATATTTCTCAAAAAGTTGAACCCCAACTTCCAGCCATAGATGGATTTACTATTTACAAACAACTTAGTAATCGCACTTCAGAACAAACGACATTTATTCAAGGAAAAGTAACAACAACAAGGCGTACTATTTTCACATTTATCCTAACACCGACGACTGCAGGAACTTTCACGATACCATCATTAAAGTTCAAAGCAAATGGCAAAACATTTCAATCAACACCCCGCATCATTACGATAGAAGAACCACCAACATCCGGTGTGCTTGAAGCTGAAATCACTGGGACACAAGGCGAAATATTCCTTGGACGACCCGTTGATTTAACTTTGAGAATCTTTATGGAGGCATTCACAGATCCAAACAGTGGCATTACTCCAGATGCGCAATTCATGTTTCGTCGGCTTAGAAATGACAGCAACTTTGGCATTTTTACAGAAGCACTTGAAAATGGGAATGCAAAAGTTCAACGCGTACAGGGCACTTCCGAAAATGGTATACCAACTACATTTTTCGTTTTTTCCGTACAAGCAACTACTTGGCCTGAGACAACCGGCACTTTAGAATTAGAACCCATCGTAATTAAAGCAGATTATCCCCTTGCGGTTTCTAAGCCAAGGCGCGTAGGTTTTTTCGGCAGTAACCAACCTGTTGTAGAACAATCGACATTACTATCTGCCACGGCTGAACTTCCTACTATTGACGTTTTGTCTCCCCCTTCCAATGGGCAACCCGCATGGTTTAGTGGTGCTGTTGGGCACTTCGACTTCAGAATTGTCGCCGAACCAACTAGAATTAAAGTCGGCGAGCCAATCACTTTAACGATGCGTGTGACAGACTTGACTTCTGGTCCTGTGAACCTTGATTACCTTTCAGCCCCGCTTCTTGACCGAGTTTCGGCTTTGACAGATTCTTTTAAAGTTCCTGACAAATCATTAGGCGGAACTGTTAACGGGCGAACTAAAATATTTACACAAACTATTCGTCCCCGCGACGATTCGCCTAGCGAAATACCACCACTACCATTCACAAGTTTTAATCCAGAAAACGGAGAGTATATAACTGCTTGGAGTAAACCAATCCCAATTCAAGTTGAAGCAGTTGCTACCGTTTCAGCTGGCGATTTAATTGGCGCTTCAAACAATCATACAATACCGACTTCCCCAATCGAATTAGATGGTGGCATTCTTGCTAACTACGCTGGCGATGATTTATTGCTTTCACAACGCGTTGATATAAATTCAACTATTCGTACGGCAATTGTGCTTCCTCCAATAATCTTCTTTTCAATACTGTTAATTTTTGGCATTCGTAAACATGCTGCACTTCCATCTTCAAAACAAAAAGGGACACGGAAAGTTGCAACGAAAACTTTACAAAACGCGATGCAATTATCTTCGGCTGAACAAGCTGTGCAAATTTCAAAAGCAATACGCGTACTGCAAAGCAACGCCACTATTGACGATGGAATTGCAGAAAAAATGAACGAGTTAATAGAACGTTGTAATGCAACGCAATTTGGCGGGCTTTCTGATGCAGAACTAGGAAAAGATGCCGTTGCGCTCGTGGAGCAAATTCGATGACTTTACTCACAACACTTGCCTATCTACTTCTTACTGTTAGTACTGCGCAAATGCACCTTTCTGATGACCAGAAACTCGCTGTCCTGCATGAAGCACAAGTAGCTTACGAGAATGGGATTGAATTACAAACCGCAGACCCAGTCGCCTCAAAAGACTCTTTCAGACGTGCTGCAAATCGGTATCAAGTTCTCGTAGATGACGGAGTTGAAAACGGGATGCTCTGGTACAACCTTGGAAATTCCCAACTCCTATCTGGAAATATTGGCGAGGCGATTGTTGCCTACCGAATTGGGCAACGATACATACCATCTGACGGTAGATTAACTGCCAATCTTCAATTTGCAAGAAGCCTTGTTGCAAACCCAGTGAAGAAAGAAAACACTATTTCAATTCTCAGACGATTAGCGTTTTGGCACGACGCTCTTCCAACAAAAGTTCGACTTACGATTGGAATATTGCTTTGGTTTAGTTGTTGGACTTTACTTTCCGTCCGATTATTCAGAACTATTGCAGGTTTCAAAACCACATCCATCTTTTTAGGAATTGCAGTTGTTGCATTGAGTTTTAGCGTTGTACATGACATCCTTGACCAGCACCGTAGCAATGGCGTTTTAATTGAGAGTGAAGTTACAGTACGAAAAGGCAATGGTGAACACTTTGCGCCTCTATTTACTGAGCCCATCCATGAAGGCATTGAGTTCGAAATTCTAGAACAGCGACCCGATTGGCTGCACATCAAATTGCCAAATGGCTCAACTGGTTGGATTCAAGAAAAAGATGCCACCATCGTTTCCCGTAAAAATAAATTAACCCTCGGTTAATAAAATTAGAGAAAAAAACGACCCGCCATTATGACGGGTCGCTTAGTTGCGTGAGGCTCTCCTCTCTCTAGGTTTCCCCAGTGAACCCTGCTATTAACAAGGACCCCACGCAGCAATAATAATTAATAAATCGCTAACGCCAACTGTACCATCTCCATCTAGGTCTTGCGTTGGGTCGTTGCCGCCCCAGCCAGCAATCAACGATAGGATGTCGGAAACGCCGACAATTCCATCGCCATCTATATCTGATGGACATGGGTTTGGACATGCTGGATTTTCAGTTCCAGGAGTATCTGTGGCATTTACATCGTTTGGATCGTACGTACCCATTGCGAAGTTTCCACAAGCAGCCGTGTACCGATACAAATGCGCTGGAACGAATCCATCAACAGTTGGGCCAATCATGTCATCTACTAACGGATACGTAAAGTCACCCGTGCCAACTGTCTCTATGATTTGCACACCATCAACAACACTTGTCCAAGGGACAATATCTAACACACCATCGTCATTGGTATCGAGATCTTGTTGGTTGTAACCATAGAAATTCATAACAAGGGCGTGGGTAACATTGTCGCTGTTTTCAAAACTAAAACTCACGATTGCGTCAGTTGCCACTCCTAATGTAACTGCATCTTTTGCTAACAATAATGTTCCGTTGATTAACGAAAGACCAGAAAGATCAGTAATACTTTCAATAACACCTGACCCAGCAGATCCGTCGCCAATAACGATATATGTCAAACCATTTAAGGAAAGGTTGCCCTCTCCTCTAAGTTCTATATATTCATCAACATCAGCACCTGGTTGATCAATTCGCAATTCTTGCAATTGAACATTAACTGTTGGTAATTCACATTCATCTGGGTACCCATTTCCGTTTGCATCGGTAAGAGTTCCATCTGCAAGATCGCAAACATCTGGAATACCATTTACGTTGCAATCAGCAAACGTATCACACGCGTCTGGGATACCATTGTTATTACAGTCGACTGTATCTGGATCACAAACGTCACCAATACCATCGCCATCGCAATCTTCTTGACCTGGGTTTGGAATATTTACGCAGTTGTCAACATTATCTGCCCAGCCATCGCCGTCTGCATCTGGTTCAACACCATCTAAAACATTGATAACTCCAAGCATCCCAAAATTACAATGTGGCATACAGAAATATTTCACGAGTGTTGGAATGTTAGCGGGGACATCCCAAATAAATTTAGGATTTGCTATATCTAAAGTTGCGTCAAATGCTCCTTCAGATGCACAGTCTGAGCCTTGAGTTACAGTATGTGCTCCACTAGTCCATATCCAAATCACCTTATCTCCAATATGAACATCCAGCTTTGGGGGCGAGAATGCAAATCCTTTTTGGTAAACATAATGTACGACTGGGCCAGTGTCTGCAACAATTGTTTGCATATAATTAATTTGCCCTGCGGAACCTACTGGAAAAGTAGTCCAAGTAAAGTCACTATACGATGAGCCAGTACCTTCTAATCCAAGGGAGTGAAGTAACCCACTTGTATTAGTTTCCCAAACACCTATGTCCGTCGACATCATTCCCATGGCTGGGCCATCAACAGCAACAAACGCTCCTTCATAACTTAAGAATTGGACAACAGTCCCTGCAATATCAATTGCAATGCCATCTGGTGCTCCATTTTGCAAACTGTTTGGTGCTAAAATTAACCACCACAAGGTCATTCCACCCTGGGTCTGCCCCATAGTTAATGCAGTTGCATTTAAGTCGGCGTATCTTGATCCACCATTTCCGTTGTACATAGTTACTGTAATATCACTCAGCGTGACTGACGATCCGACTGCAATTTCTATAAATTCTCCAGTGTCTGCACCTGGGGAATCGTAGTGAAATTCATTTAACCAAACATCGTTTGGTCCAGCAAATACAACGCTAGTCATTGCAATAGCCATCCCTAAAGAACTAATCCATTTAATATTCATTTTCTTCTCCGTTTATCTCGAACAAAAGCACGTAGTACCACACCTGTCTATCGTTGAGGATAGAGCATTAACCACCCGTTTGTAAAGAGAAAATAGGTAAGTTTGCCCTGTTATTTACAAACAAGGACCCCAAGCAGCAATCATTATGAGTAAATCAGCAACATTTACAATGCCGTCGCTGTCTAAATCATGCGCTGGGTCAGTACTTCCCCAGTCGGCGATGAGTACGAGAATGTCAGCAACGTCAACAATTCCGTTGTTATTAAAGTCTGCATTGCATGCAACGGTTGGTGTTGTCATCTCGATTCGAACAGTAAGCATCGAAATATTCGTCAACTCTCCAACTAAATCTTCATCGCTTACTGTAATAGGTAAAAAAGATGTGTATGTGGCAGGTTCGACTGTATCTGTGTCGATTGAAAATTCCATCAAAACTGGAATTGACCCGATTTGCGTTGTCGATAAACCGCCGAACATAATTGGTGGTTGTGGAATAGTCACATCATCAATTTCTAAAAGGGATTGCGAGCCATCGAAACCATAATTGAAAATCCAAACATTAAAGGATTGAATTCCTGTACCCGTTTCAAACGCGATGTCGTAGGTATACCAATCTAAATCCTCTGTAAATGAAAACGAAGCATTAGCGTGGTCTATCACTTCGCCGTTTAATTTAATAACTTCTGGAGTTGTCTGTGCTTCAGGACTTGTTGAAGTTAGCGTAACTGTTCCATTCCATGTTCCCGCAACAGAAGTGTCGACAGGCAATTCTACGATTGCTGGCGGACTCAATGCTGGAATAGAAACAGTTTGAGTTCCTGTAATTCCACCTTGAGCAACAAGATCAACATCGAGGATATCTGCAGCAAGCGTATGCAAAACCGGTGCATCATTTCGAATAATAAAATCAACTGTAGAAGTTGCTCCAACTAAAACGCGATTCTCTGCTGGATTCCACTCCCAAGCCAGCAGTGCAGGCACTTGGTAATCCGCCATCAACGGCATATGGTCAGAAGCAATCACCAACGCATCTGCTAATGCATTCCCACGTGCAGTGTCGCCTGGAAAATAAGAGTTATTTCCTGTATCAATTGCATCATTGTAATGATTGCCGTCATTTCCTAGCGTTCTATATGTGCCATCAATTAAATCGAACCCACCGCCATCGAGTAACGTGTCAGAAACAAATTGAAAATCAAATCTATCATCGAGG
>JYMV01031076.1_pt1 | contig 16349 bp, 21 predicted proteins | sample 338911 | NCBI WGS metagenome assembly JYMV01 (sample SAMN03354496, study PRJNA234377) | hydrothermal vent metagenome | biome: Deep sea; feature: Hydrothermal plumes at the Eastern Lau Spreading Center, Western Pacific Ocean; material: Seawater | place: Tonga | collected 2009 | depth 2000 m m
GCATTTTGTAATCTTTGCTAAAAGTTGAATTTTAAATTTTCCTCCACGGTTATCATTAACATGTTCAAATTCTCCAATGTAACCTTGACTTTTTAATACAGTGAGTACCTTAGTTGCAAGTTTAGAAGTAGGCAAAATAATACAATCAGCTTTTTTTCGATCTTCCGTATTGTATAGTGTTGTAAATAAATTTGCTAAGATATTAGTTGTTGGCATTTTTTCACCTATCTATTTTTCTTAAATCCCAAAGAAACTGCTACTTCACGGAAACAGCGTCTACATATGTATAGATTATATTTTTGAATAACAGCTGTGTAATCTCCACATCTTTTACACCATCTAGAACCTCTACCAAATTTGTGTTTTTTTCTTCCAGTTGCTTCATATGACCTATCTTTTACCATTATACAGTTTTCACCCCAAATTCTTTTATCATAAATTGAATTGCGTTTTGTTTTGTTATTCTATGCCCCTTTCCAATTTTTGCCTTATGTTTACTTCGTAGTTTAATACTAAACCCAGGTCTCATAAGAGATATTGCTGCATCTAACCCTAAAATGCCAATTTTGTGATCATATTTCACACCAGGAATGTCAATATGCTCCGATATTCCAAATGAAAAATTACCTTCGTTATCAAAAGATTTTTCTTTAATCATATTATCTTTGGCTTCCAATAATTTTTTTAATAATAATATTGCATTTTCTCCTCTAACAGTTACAGCAACTCCGATAGGTTCACCCTTTCTAACTCCCCAATCTCTTTGTGCTTTTTTAGCATGTCTTGAATTAACTTTCCCTTCAGTAATTTGCATTAAGGCAGCTTTTGCAGTTTCAATTCGTTCACCTGATTGTCCTATTCCCATGTTCAAAACTACTTTATTGAGGGAAATCTTCTTCATCATATTTTCAGTTTGTTGAGACATGTTATCACCTAATTTGTATTACCGGCTTTTCTTTTCCAATTACCATGACAAGCTTTAGAGGAATTTCGATCTTTTTATCATCCATGACTAAATCAATCCTTTTTGATAAACTAAATGAGCCATCTTTAATTTTATCAACATATCCAATTCTACCCGCATTTACACCTTTTATAACAATAACTTGAGAATTTTTTTCTAATTTAATCACATCTAAAATTTTTTGTTCAGGAATTTGAATTAAACAAGAATCATTAACATTTACATCGGTATCGGTAATTAATGATCTGCCGTCATGAAAACCTAATTGAGTTTTTCCTCCCTTAATAGTTACTTTACTTGTGACTTTCACTAGTTTTTTGGATTTTTCAGAGCTATCAATCTGAAGTGGTTTTAATAATTTACCATCCTTAGGAACTAATCTATAGATGTCTGTAGTGCCATCTAACGTTATTACGTCCATTAACCCTATCGAGTGGTGTAGAGATTTTCGTGTTATGCCATCAACATTAATTTTTCCATTATAGATTACTGATTTAGCTTCTCGTAATGTAGTTACTTTTTTTAGTGTATCACGTAATAAGACAGCAGTAGGGATCGATTGACTTTTTGCATGTGCCCCAGGTCTTACCGTTATAACAAACCTTTTGTTTTTTCTAGTTATACCCCAATATTTGGGCGCCATTTGTCTTTTTAATTTTTTACTTCCTGCTATACTTCCCATTATTTTTTATTCTCCTTTTTGTTATTTGCTTTAACATTATTTTTTGATTTTGCTTCTGGCTTTGCTTTAACATTATTTTTTGATTTTGCTTCTGGCTTTGCTTTAACATTATTTTTTGATTTTGCTTCTGGCTTTGATTTTGCTTCTGGCTTTGCTTTACGTTCTAATTTTTTAGTACGCCAATTGTCTTCCGTGTTTAACGAGGTTATAACAGTATTTGAAGAATGTATGTAAAGATCAATTTTTCCACCCTTCAATTTTTCCCTTTGTACACCTTCCACAGCAATACTATTTTTTTCTAATGAAATTTTAGTCACTTTTCCATCTATACCCTTGTATTCACCACGTAATATTTTGACCGTGTCACCTTTGACAATCCTAATACTTCTACGTTGATATTTTTGCCTAAGTTGTTTTGATAGTGCAGCACCAATTTGTTTATTTCTTACATTGTTTACAGCTCGATAAATTTGTCTATTTCGCATTTTAGTCGGTTTCAAATTATACCACCATTGATGCTAGATTTGCTATTCGTGGCCACTTTTCAGCTGCTTCTGCAGCCACCGGTCCCTTAACGTCAGTTCCTTTTACTTCTCCTTCAGGAGTAATTAATACACCAGCATTATCTTCAAATGATACTCTTACACCATTTAGTCTTCTAATTGCATATTTTTGTCTGATAATGACAGCACCATGTACCTGTTTTCGTAATTCAGCCTTACCTTTTTTTACAACAACATTACAAAAATCACCCACAGCCGCAGCTGGTAATCTTGATACCCTTGTATGATATTTATGAACATTAACTACTTCTAAAATTTTTGCGCCAGTGTTGTCGGCGCATACAATTCGAGCACCAACTGGAATGACTCTAGTTACATATGGTCGAAATTCTATTACACCTTTGGAAGCTTTACCACGACTTCTTCCCTGTGACATTATTCTTTAACCTCCACTACAACAAATGAAACTGATTTTGAAATTGGTCTGCATTCAGCTGCAATAACATGATCTCCCTCTTTTACGTCTAAATTGGAGGGTACATGAGCATGAATTCGACTTTTACTTCTACCATATCTTTTAAATTTGGTAAAATAAATTGGGGATTCTTTTTGTAATGTTACTGTTTGTTTTGCTTTAGCCTTGATAACTATTCCTTCAAATATTTTACCTCGTACAGATAATGAACCATTAAATGGATTATTACAATCATTTTCCATAGATTTCTTCACTGATTCTTTAATAGGAATACCAATGTTTCTTGTCATTTTCTATTCAACTCATTTAACCTAGTTAAAACCCTTGCAATATTTTTTCGTTCTTTTTTTAATTTACCACTTTCTTTTCGTAAAGTACCTTTTTTTGATTCCAAGCGAAGCTTAGATAGATCAGTACGCATTTGTTCTAACCTATCCTGTAGATCTTTTTTATTAAATTCTCTAATTGTTTTATTCTTTAAGCTAGCCATTATTTCAGACTCTCCTCTTCCTCTTCTAATGTATCAATTTTTTTAATTTTAGCCTCATCTAATTTTATCTGTTCTGATTCTGTACTTGCCTTTTGTTCTGATTCTGTACTTGCCTTTTGTTCTGATTCTGTACTTGCCTTTTGTTCTGATTCTGTACTTTGCCTTCTGTTCTGATTCTGTACTTGCCTTCTGTTCTGATTCTGTACTTGCCTTCTGTTCTGATTCTGTACTTATTTTCTTTTCTGTACTTGAGGCTTCAGGTTCAGTTTTATTGTCTGCATTTAACTTAAACTCAGGAGAGAATTTTTCTTTAATCGCAATTCTAATTCTTATACCAATTAAACCCATTGGGGTCTTGACGTGAACTATGTCTTCGTTAACGATTATCTTTGCATGATGGCCAGCTCTTGGAAGAATTCCTGCAGAGTGTTTTTCAAAAGCAGATCTGTCTCCGCGTAATTTTCCAGATATGGTTATTTGTACTCCCATAGCATTGTTATCCATTATTTGTTGAATGGTCCACATTGTTGCTCTTCTAAATGCAATACCACGTTCAATATGAACAGCCATTCTGTTACACATGACACTTGGTGATAAGTCTGGATTTGAAACTTCTTCAACAGCAATCTGAGGATTTTTTAATCCAAAATCTGATTCAAGTTTATCTGTTAGTGACTTAATGTTTCCACCTTTTCTACCAATGACGATTCCTGGTCTAGTAACATACAATGTTATTTTTGTCCCAACTGGCGTCTTTGAAATTTCAACACGTGAAAAACCCGCCTCTTTAATTTCTTTTCTAAGATAATCGTTTAGTAGCATTATATTGTAATTATCTTTTATTAGATTACTTAATTGTGTCATTTTTTTTTATGTCTCTTTCGCTACTAATTCCATATGTGTATAGATATTATTTTTCGGTGTTGCACGACCCTGTGCGCGTGGGATAAACCGTTTAAGGATTCGTCCCTTATGGACAGTTGCATTAATTATCTTCAGTCTATCCAAATCCATTCCTTTATACTCTGCATTTGATTCTAAATTGTCTAATAATTTCAAAACTTCTGTTGCTGCCTTTTGCGGGTATCTACCAGACATTGTTCCAGGATCAGATTTATGACCAACTTGATTCTTAAATCTTCTAAATGGAACACTTCGTTTTAATTGTGTTACATAAATTAGATATTCTCTAGCTTTTTCTACGTTCAGCCCTTTTATTGCAACAGCTATTTCTCTAGCATGTTTATGCGAAATTGTTTTTTCTCTTAATGCAGCACGGACATGTCTTGTTGGATCAAAATTTTGAAACGCATAATGATATTCTGGCATATCTTCTCACTTTAGTGGTACATACAAGCTTGATCTAGATGAGCCAACTCCAGGCGCACCATGGCTAACGCGTTTATTTGTAATTACATATTCACCTAGATAATGACCAATCATTTCTGATGTTATGGTTACAGGAACAAATTCTTTACCTGAAAAAATACTGAGGGTTACTCCTACCATATATGGTAATATAATAAGATCACGATAATGTGTTCTGATAGTAATATTTTTTCCAGCCTTTGAAGCCTTTATCTCCTCAACCAATTTCCTTTTATTTTCATCTATTCCTCTGGTCAAAGATCTTCTTACTCTTGCGGGAAAAAGTTTTAAGATATTTTCCATGGATAGCCCTTCTAATTCCTCGTTTGTCAAACCACGATATGTAAATTTCTTAACCAATATTTTTCACCATCATTTTATCTAAAGAGGATTTTTGAACCATATTATAGCATTCCTATCTTAGTAGCTAGATTTCTTGCCGTTTCAATAGATTCGAATTCTATAAAGGCTTTTTTCCCAACAATAGTTCTTGCGGTATTAACATTGATAGGATTTTCTTCATAAAGTGTTTTTATGGCTTCCTTTATAGCTGTCTTTGAGGCTGTTTTTTCTACTATGAAGCAAATCCTTTTTTGGGTTTCAACCAGCTCAAATGTCTTTTCTGTAATATGTGGATTTATAATTATTCTATTTGCTTGTGATACTTTCATTTGATAGTCACCATTAATTCTAAATGAGGAGATTTTATTCTGGCAATTTCTTCTATCGCGCTTTTTGAATATACAGTTAATCTAATTGGGACACCGCCAGGCGCTAAATCTAAGACACTTAAATCCTTAGCCAATTTAACATCAATTCCCGGAATTCCTTTACAAGCTTTTGATAGTTTTTCTGACTTTGCTACTACAAATAGTACACTCTTGCCAATTTTTGTTCCTCTTCCCCTAAGTGAAGACTTACCAGTACGTGGCTTTCGTTTATCCAAACGCCGAACATCTTGTAACAAGTTTAAAGAATCTAAGACTTTTATCATGTTTTTAGTCTTTGTTACAGATTCTATTTCATCAGATACAACAATTGGAAATATGTTTATCTTACTAACTTTATGTCCCCTAGATTCTATTATTTCCTTTGATTTTGTAGCAGAGATTGCTGAACACAACGCAAGCTTATTTTCTTTTTTATTCAATTTTTTAAAAATTACTTTTTGCACTTTAGGTGGATGTGCCTGTCTTCCACCTCTTACTGAAGCAACACCACCGGCTTCTCCTTGTCGTCCACCACCACCGCCACGCATCTTTGCAATTCTTGAGGTTCCTTGACCAGTAGGCGGATCATTTGATCTTGCAACAACATCCATACCTGCAGTCGGATGTCTACCTTGTGGTTGAAATTTATGAGAGTATAAATTTGTGAATGCCTTATGAATTAAATCTTTTCTAAAATCTGTTAAAAATATTGTAGATAATTCTACTTTACCTTCTTCTGTTCCATTTATTGTTAGTAATGGAACTTGCATTAAACAACCACCTGTAACACATTAGGGTTGTTTATCTTCGATGGCACTTTTCTAATCTGTGATCTTAATTTTATCAACCTGTTATAAGTTCCAGGTACAGAACCACGTACAATGACAAAATCCCCATTAACATTTCCAAAATGTTTGAATCCTCCATCTGGATTTATCTTAAATTTACTGTTTTCAGTATTATCCATTAGCATAATTCGTTTGTTATATTCAATTCTTTGATGAAATCCACGTTGACCTGCTCTGGGAACAGTATACATAACATATTGTGGTGATATAGGACCAAGAGAACCAACTTCTCTCACACTTTTTCTTGATTTATGTTGTTTTCTTTTTACACCCCATCTTGTGACAGGACCCTCCCATCCTTTGCCCTTAGTAATGGCAGCTGTATCTACAGTTGTACCAACCTCAAATACCTGGTCAATTTTTACATCTTTACCTAAAAGTCCTTGCAGAAATGTAAATTGTTTTTTAACATTTCCACCTTTTACAGACACCTCAAAAATATAGGGTTTTTTCTGTGATAAACCAGCATTTTTTGGTGTAACAGCAATTATAGCATAAATCTCCTTAACTCTTTTTAGTAATTTTTCAGAACTGTCTAATGAATTTTCTTTTGTTTTGATGAATCGTGAGATATATTTTGGTAAATTATCTGCATGATAATCAAATTCAGCATGTCTTCCACGGGAATCTATTGAATATCCCCTAATTCCAATTATAAGAATTGGTGGTGTAGCAATTACAGTTCCAAGGCTAACAAGCTGTTTTCCATGATTAGGTGTTTTTTCACGATCGTCAATATTGACTATTTGAACACAGCCAGCCTTGAATCCTGCATGTGCCAATAATTTAGGTTCATCAGAATTTACTTTTGGCCATGCTCTAATTCTAGCTTCCATACTTTTAGCTCTACATCTAGGAAGGTATGCCAGACTACCTCTATGTGGTGAACTATGTCTTCTATGACCCATAATAAACGAAAAAACTCGTTAACCCATTATATACCTACTAAATTTTTCAAAAAATTTTTCAAGCTAATAATGTTACGGATGAAGTATATCACTAATTGATAAAAACATTGTAAAAATCCCCAAAGCAATTCCTCCTGACCCAACAATTATTGCAAGTAATAAAAATTTTTTTTTTACTGCCATTAATTTTTATATTTTTTTTTAATATTAAGTGTATTATATGCTGAGAATATTGAGTGTTGATAACACACCTAAGATAGCTTCCTCAAGCCGAACAGTTTCAGTAGCTTGGTTTGGGAAGAAATTAAAAGTGTTAGAATTTTGAACTTTGTTAATATTTTCATTTAAAATTTCATGAATCCCTCTTTCAGGTGATCCAAATACTACAAGTATAGGTTTACTTAGTTTGTTATATTTTTCAGCGATCGAACAAGTAAAAGTTTTTCCTTTTTTCGATGTAAAAATAATATTGCCGTTCCAATATGATAAAAGTGTGAATAAACTGGTTCTTTCTTTGACTTTATATCCCCAATAATTTTGTATCTGTTCTCTTGAGATTTCTTTAATAGAGAGTCTTGGCTTTGTTGATTTTATTTGTAAGATAATTCTTGAAGCGGGTTTTTCTTTTCCAAAATATGGTATAAGTTTGTTAATTCCAATATCTACAAATTTTTTTCCTTTATAGTTTATTATCAACCCGTCTCGTATATCATTTATTTTTAACATTTTTGGATTAGAGGTTGTTAAATGATTAGGTATTTTTAGTGGATGTAATACACCGGCGTATTTTAGCAGTTCTGTTTTCGGAAAAAGTTGTTTACGAAAATACTGTGGTGTTTCTAAATATCTTAATATTGTTGTAAGAAGTATTGAATCATTTTTGTTTTTATTTTTATCTTGATAGATAAAAATTTCTTTAACCTTAAAAATTGCACATGCTCTTGCAATATTAGACACTTTTCTAGTTTTATCTATTTTAGTTGATTCATCTATTAATGATGAATCAGGTATAGCGATTGATAAATCCAATAATCAATATTACATGTATAATTATAAAACCATACTGATTATTTATGTTCAGGAGGATATTTTTCTGCCGTAGATTCTGCTAGCTTAGTAAGATGTTCATCAGTTATGATTTCAAACTGTTTAGTGTCACTTCTAATCTGAGAAATTTTAATATGTTTGGTTCCTTTTTTAATTTCACTTGCCAGATAAATTGCTGCTATAGCTAACACGATTCCTTCATCAATAGTAATATCAGGTTTGTATTCTTTTTTTAAAAATTCTGTGACTGTATCTGAATTAGCACCTATTGCAACTGCATTATATTCAACATATGTTCCACTAGGATCAACTAAGAATAACGCATTACCATTATTATCCACTCCACCGATAATTAATGCTACACCCATTGGTCGTACTCCTGCATATTGGGTATAGTGCTGAAATTCATCAGCCGCATACTTTGCAACTGTCCCAACATCAACCGGTTCATCGTAAACCAATTTGCTACTCTGTGAAAAAAATCTAATATCATTTACTTGTCCGCGAGCATCTGGAATATAACCGGCAGCTGCAATTCCCATATGATGATCAACTTGAAATAATTTTTGTGGTTTTTCAGATATTTGTAATCGTCTTGGTTTTTCTTCAACTGCAATAATAATTCCCTCTTTCGTTTTGATGCCCAAAGCTAGGGTTCCTCTTTTTACCGTTTCAATAGCATATTCAACTTGATAAAGCCTACCATCCGGTGAGAAAACAGTAATCGCTCTATCATAACCTTGTTGAGATGGCATCAATTTAATTCAAAATGCATTCAAAGTTTAATTTAAGTTAAGCACTTTGCTGAAAAGCGTTAATTAAACAAATGATTCACGAATAAATTTCTGCTAGATGATCTTAAATGGCAACATAGATCCAATTTACATATAAACAAATAATGTTTAGTTGTATTATAATTTAATATGCGGATAATACAAAAATTAATTGTAGCATCAATTGCGATCTTTATCTCTGCATTTTTTATACCCACAGTTTATAATATAATTTGTAACGGCAATATTCCATTTAATTGCTGATTTACTTGCTGATTTACTTGCTGATTTACTTGTGTTATTTTCTTTATGTTGTTAATTCTAATTTATCATATTTTTATTAAATAATGTTAATTATTTGTTAGCATGAAAGAATTTGAAATCACATTGAATCTTTCTGAAACTCCTACCGGTATTCATATTAAAAAATTAAAAAATTATTTTAATGAAATGCCACTTGAGGAAATATTATTTGGCCTGAAATTTGCAAAAAATCGCTGGGCTGCTAAGGATGCTGGTGTATTAAAAGTTGGCAGAAAGAGCATATTGCAGAAAGAAATCCATTCAGTTACTGCAGAGCAAGCTCAATGGAGATTAAAAAACTGGAAGATGATGATTGCAAATTATAGAAGGAGAGGATATAGTTACCCAACTATTTCTCGGATTAAAAAACTTCTTGTTAACATAACAAAAAATTCTAAATAATAAATTCACTTTCTTTTGTAAGATTCTGTGGTGTAGATGGAGGTTCTGGCATACTTGATTTTGTTTTTCCTTCAATAATATTATGTGCTTCATTCAATATGGCTGTAGCATCTTCACTGTTCTGGTCAGGTGTAAATATCGGTTCAGCTGAAAACGAAGAATCTGAAATCATATCACCTAGCATGTTTGATAAATCTTGCATTGATGAATTGAGATTTGGCATAATGTTTGAAATTGATGGAGTTAATCCTTTGATTAATGACATGCATGGACTAAGAGTTACAATAATATCGCCTAATTCAGAAACTGTGTTTAATCTAAGCTGAATTTGTTCCATTGCTAATTTTGCTCCTCCAATAGCATTTTTTACTTTTCTAAGTTCCTGTAATTCTATTGCATATGACCTTGCTCTTGATTCATCTCGTAACATTTTTGCATCAACAATCTTCTTGAAAATTTGTTCATGGTTTATCTGCAGTTTTTTTTGTGTTCCCTCAAGTCTGCTAATTTGTAATTGTAGCTGTTTTTGTGAGCTTTCTATTCTATTTTTTAAAGACAAACCTGGTTTTACTTTATCTAATAATTTTTCTGATAAACTTAGACCATTTTTAATACCATTCCAATTTTTAGATATGTATCCCAATTGTAAAATTAAATCAAAAAATCAGCATTTTGTAGCCAAACTAAAAAAAAATGATCTAAATGGATCAACTTTTTTCATGCATGATAAATCTGCGCACAATTTGAATTGTGTACTAGTGTATTGCTTTTTATTTTAGGAATTTCGGGTTGAATCATGAATAAACGTTTTATCATTGTGGGAATTGCTTTAGGAATTCTTGTTTCAATAGCATTTTTTGTTGGTTCACCTATGTTTGGTGGCTTTGATCTTGGTAAATAATCACATTAACTGAAATTTCTTTTTCGCTTTTTCAAATACAATTAATGCGTCTGTTATGTGTTTTTTTGTTAAACTTGCGGTGATTGAAATCCTAATTCTTGCTTTATTATGAGAAACTGTTGGGTATCTAATCGCCTGTGCATAAATTCCGTTTCTGAAAAGGTACTTGCTGAATTCTATTACCAGTTTTTCTTTTCCAACTATTATTGGAATTATATGTGATGATGATTTGATATTAAACCCTATTTTTTTTAGTCCTACTGAAAAATATTTAACGTTTTTCCATAACATTTTTCTTTTTACTTCTCTGTTTGAATCAAACCTTTTGATTCCATCATTTATGATTACTGTTGGTAACGCAGATGTATAGATAAACGACTTTGACCTATTGATACATAGATCAATCACATTTTTTTTTGATGAAACGTAACCACCAAATGATCCTAATCCCTTACTTAAGCTACTAATGTAAACATCGATTTTCGATGAAACTTTAAAGTGGTTAGCTGCTCCTTTACCATCATTCCCTATAGTAAAATCACCATGCGCATCATCAAGTATAATTATAGCATTATTTTTCTGTGAAATCTCGGAAATTGTTTTTAGGTCTGAAAAATCTCCATCCATGCTAAAAACTCCCTCAGTAATTATGAATTTTCGTTTTGCACGCTGTTTTATTTTCTTAGATAAATCATCTATGTTATTATGTTTGAAAATAGATAGTTTTGCTCCACATATCTTGCAGGCTTCAATAAGGCTTGCATGATTAAGTTCATCACTTAATACAAGATCATGTTTGTTGATCAGTGTAGATATAGCACCGAGGTTTGCCATATATCCAGTAGGAAAAATTAATGAATTGTCTTGTGATTTATGTTTTGCAAGCTTATCTTCAAAAATTTTAAATAATTCATCATTTCCGGCTACTAATCTTGAGCTAGATTGATTTTGTATACTTGGAATTTTTGGTAGTTTTATACCCAAATAATCATTTGAACAAAAATTAACAAGCTTTTTAGAATTAATCGTAATATAGGGACCATCAAGTTTTACATCATACATTTTTCTGTAGAGATTATTATTTTTGATACTTCTTAATTGAGAATTTACATAATCTAGTTTAGACTTCAAGATTTATCTCTTTAATCATTTCCAAGTCTTTTTGTATTGGATTTCCATCCATTGTTAGATAACCAGCACTAATAATCCCATTTGCACCAGCAAGTAATAATTTTTTTCCATCGTCATCAAGATTAAGTTCTCTACCTCCTGAGATTTTGATTATTGAATTTGGTAAAAGAAATCGTAGTGTTGTAAATACCTTCAAAATTTCTACGTTTTTTAATGGTTTTTGGAGTTCTAATGGTGTTCCAGGGATAGGAACTAGTAAATTAATCGTAACTTCTTCAGGTGCAAATTTTATAATTTCAAAAATTAGTTCTTCACGTTGCTTTCTGGTTTCACCTAGACCAATTATACCACCTGTACAAAGTTCTAATCCAGCACTTCTAGCAATTTGTAGTGTGTTAACTCTATCCTGGTAAGTATGTGTTGAACAAATTTCTGAGAATTTACTACGAGCTGTTTCTAAATTATGATTATATCTTTTTACACCTAATTCTTTTAGTTTTTTGGCTTGATGAAAAGTTAGAAATCCGAGACTACATTCAATCGAAATTCCAACTTTCTTATTAATCTCATGAATGATTTTGCATACATTCTCAAAATCTTTGTTATTTGGTTCACGCCACGCGGCAACTAAGCAAAATGAATCTGCACCATCATTTTTTGCATTAATGGCCTGCTTAACAATTTGATCAGGAGGTGGGAGTTGGTAATCATTAATTTTTGTATTAAAAAATGAAGATTGTGCACAATACGCACAATCCTCACTACAAAAATTTTTTTTAATATTAGCCAATTCTTCAATATCCACTTTTGAACCATGAAAATTCCTTGTTATGGAATTAGCAGCATTTATCAATTTATCCATAAATTGGTTATCTAAATTAAACAGTATTGATGCCTCATCTTTTGTAACACCATTACCATTTATTACATTATTTTTACATTTTAAAATATAATTTTGAACACTTTCCATATTTTTTTTGTAATATGTCTATAATTAAGCGTTAACCAGCATATTTTTTGAAGTTAACTATTAATTAATAGTAATTTGTGCTAATGCAATAGTGAAAAGCGAGAGTTTTGTTTGGCATCCAAATACACAAATGTTGGAGTGGTCAAAATTTCCTAAGATTGTTAGCGGTAATGGTATGTGGTTAATTGATGAAGATGGGAATAAATTTCTTGATGCTGTTGCAAGTATGTGGTGCAATGTTTGGGGTCATTCTAAAAAGGAATTAATTAATGTAATAGTCAGTCAGACAAAAAAATTACAGCATTCTCCTTTGTTTAATTTTACAAACGAACCTATTGAAATTTTAGCAAAAAAATTAACAAAACTTACTCCAGGTATGTCAAAGGTATTCTTTTCAGATAATGGTTCAACTGCTATGGAAATTTCTATAAAAATTGCATTACAATATTGGAATAATCTAGGTCAAAAAAATAAGATAAAAATCGCTTCACTTGAAAATGGTTATCATGGTGACACATTCGGTGCTATGTCTGTAGGTTATTTACCTGAATTTTTTTCAAAGTTTAATTCTAAATTATTCTCAACAACTAGATTTAGTGTTCCTAATTCGTATCATTTACCTGCAAATTATACAATTGATGAATTCACAAGTTATTGTTTAGAGAAAATTGAAAAAAAATTACGTGAAGATGAGGCAATTGCTGCATTTGTTATGGAAAGTGGTGCACAGGTAGCAGGTGGTGTAAATATCTATCCAGATAAATTTCAAAAACAAATTGATATGATTTGTAAAAAATATGATGTTTTATTTGTCTTGGATGAAATTGCTACCGGATTTGGTAGACTTGGTTCAATGATTGAATACAAAAGCCAAGGATGTAGTCCAGATATTGTATCTTTTGGAAAAATGTTAACTGGTGGATATTTGACATTGGCAGCGACCTTAACAACAAAAAAAATTTCAGATGCATTTTTGGGTAGTTTTTCAGAAATGAAGCATTTATTTCATGGTCATACATATACTGGTAATCCTATTGCCGCATCACTTGCTAATGAAAATCTGCGATTATATGAAAAAACAAAGCTAATTAAAAAAATCCAAAAAACCTCAAAAATTTTTAAAAATAGAATTTCTGAATTTAATGATTTGGAATTAGTTGGTGATGTTAGACATAAGGGTATGTTAACAGGTATAGAATTGGTTGACAATAAAGATAGTAAAACTCCTATTAAATCAGAAAAATCAATTAATAAAATTGTTTTTGATGAAGGTAGGAAACATAACATTTTTTTTAGAACGTTAGGTAATATTATCATGCTGGTTCCACCACTTGCAATTTCACAAAATGAAGTTGATCTTCTGATTGATGGAGCAATTAATACTATCAAAGGCATATCAAAGTCATTGAAATGAAATCGCTTTTTGTTACTGGTACTGATACTGATATTGGGAAAACATGTATTACAGCAGCTATAGCTTTTGCATTAAAAAAATCTGATATTAACGTTGGTGTTATGAAACCATTTCTTTGTTGTAATAATGCCGAAAATAATTTTTCGTCTGATGATGTTAGTATGCTTACTAAGGCAGCAAAAGTAAATGATCCACGAGAACTTGTGAATCCATTTTTTTCACCTATTTCCGCATCCCCTTATACAGCAGCAAAAAATTCTGGTACTAAAATTGATATTGATTTTATTTTGGCTTCTTTTAACAAATTAAGTCAATTACATGATCTAATGTTAGTGGAAGGTATTGGCGGTATTATGACACCAATTTTAAAAAATTTTGCCGTTATAGATCTAATAAAAGCTCTACGTATTAATACAATAATTGTAACGAGTTCAAAAATTGGTACAGTTAATCATACAATTATGACATGTAAAATGTGTGAAATGTTACATGTTCCAGTTAAGGGTTTAATTATAAATAATTTTGATTCTGCTGGATATTCTATCCCGGAATTAGTTAGGGACCTCAATGATTTAACTGGTTTACCTGTGTTATGTTCGTTACCGCATATAGATAATTTGAGGCTAGATAGTTTTTCACGAATTATTGAGGAACAGTTGGATATTTTATCATTGTTTACATGATAGTAATTAAAAAAATTTATTCAACAAAAGTATAATGACGTTCACCTCTACTTTCAGATGATGTCTTAACTTGAGTTAGAATAAACTCTTTGTTGGCTGAACGAATATTTTTTTCTGGACCACGTTTATTTTCATGTAAATCTTCATATTCTTCTAATGTTAGTTTAGTTCTAGGTCCGATCTCTGTTTCAAGATTCATATCCTTTACAATTTGTTCATATTCAGGCTGAATTATACCGCTAAATATCATAGCACTAGCTCCGCTTCCATATGAGCAAAATCCTACACGTTTACCATCCAAATTTACACCCTTTTGGTATTCAAACTCCAAACTACTTCTAAATCCAAGATATAATGACGCAGTGTATAGATTGCCAATCATTTTAGAAGCAATCAATGAACTAGCTAATTTTGATTCATAAAGTTCAACATACTCATCAGTTTTTGTAAATAGTTTCGTAAATTGGTGATCTTTTGCCATAAATTCTGAATCTGCAAGAACTGACTCAATAGTTCCACGTGGATCTTTTGGAACCGGTTCATCCATACCAATCTTTTTAATTATATTTTTCCATCTTGGTAACGTTCTCCACTCATGTCTAACAAGATAAGCAAGAGCCTTTTTGCCCATGTTGCTATATGGAAGATGCATATTCAGATAATCAACATGGTCGAGAATAGTTTCATCTTCCTTTAGCTTGATTAGTCCCGTATCCTTTACTTTCTTTTTATAATCTCTTAACGCATTTTTTACTTGGATCAGATAGAGAAGATTTGAATATTGCCCGTGTACAATTGGTGTCTCTTTTCCAAAAGGTCTGTAAAAATCATATTCATTTTTTATAGATGTTGCTGTTACCTTTCGGTCAAATGCTAATAATCTTGGGTTATCATTCAATAACATTGCAATCGCACCTGCTCCTTGAGTTACTTCACCACTAGAACCCATGTCATATTTTGCAATATCTGAAACGACTACTAACGCATACTTATCATCGGCCTCACCAGCTCTAATCCAATTAGTATTATCATATAATGCATATGAGCCACTAACACAAGCAAATTTACATTCAATCCCGCCACAGTGCCCAAAAGTTTCCTGACCATACACTTGTTCCAGCATTCCTATAACATAGGAATTCATAGCTTTTGATTCATCAAATGACGATTCGGTTGCAACATAGAGTCTACCAATTTGGTCTGGTGTAAGTTTATTTTTTTGCATAACCTTAAGGCATGCATTTGAAGCGAGGCATGCAGGATCCTGATTTGTGTCAACAATTGCCATTTGTTCAATACCCAAACCACGTGACAACTTTACTGGATCTAATCCTCTGGCTTTGGCAAAATCAGTTGCATCAAGATATAGCTGGGGAATGTATATTGCAATATCATCTATACCGGCTGCCATGAGCTAGCCTTTCAAAATTAGAATATATACATTTCCAGTTAATTTATTCCGGTCTAATTAACAAATTATTGTATAATTAGAATAAAACCTAACAATTTATTATTCATCTAACACTGAATCAAAGATTTGTTTAAAAACATCATAATGTTGAGCGCCAACAATTTTTATTACATCATTATTTTGATCGATAACGAAAAATGTTGGTGTACCTGATACACCTAATTTTTGCCCATCTTTACTGCTTAAATTAACTAATTCATTCCATTTTAAATCAGACATACATGTTGAAAATACATCCATATCCAAACCTAACGTATTTGCAAATTCATGAAGATGTGCGAGATCTGCCCATCCAGTATTTTCGCC
>JYMV01026215.1_pt1 | contig 16345 bp, 16 predicted proteins | sample 338911 | NCBI WGS metagenome assembly JYMV01 (sample SAMN03354496, study PRJNA234377) | hydrothermal vent metagenome | biome: Deep sea; feature: Hydrothermal plumes at the Eastern Lau Spreading Center, Western Pacific Ocean; material: Seawater | place: Tonga | collected 2009 | depth 2000 m m
CTTATAAGAATCTCGAAGGAGTTTCCCGAATTGGAATTGAGCCGTGGCGTGGAATTGTAATTCGTTTGATGGATAAATTCGAGCGTGTTGAGCAATATTGCACAAATGGTGAATTGGCAATCAAGAGTGAAGGGATGGAAGACACATTCAAAGACATCGCAGTTTATTCAACATTGGCGATGATTCTATTTCGTAAGCAACAAGATGATGCGACACAAGAATTGACTGAAGTTGAAAGAGGTAAAGATGCTGAGAATGATGAAGATAAATTTTGGGCTAAAGAAATAGAAAACAGACAAGAGGACGCACGCATTGCAGTTATGAAATGGAGGGAAAACGGCCCAATCTCTTAAATATGACTAATCCAAAAATACAAATATGCCCTGCTTGCAATCGAGCTACAGAGATCGTGTTCATTCATGGGCATGGTCAATGTGGCTTTTGCAAGACTAATATCAATCCGTGTTGTAACGGGGAAACTAACAATGAAAATAAAAGCGACACTAAAAAAACTTAAGCTATGAATTTTCTAATTAATAAAAAAAATTGTTGTAAAACGGGACTGCTGAAAAACTCTACCGCGAAGTAGTTCTAAAAAGTACTTCATTTTTTTTCTCCTTGAATTAAGGGATGGGGAAGTTCATTGAAGGTAAAAATAAATAACTACGAACTACCTACAAGATGAAAGGAGGATACCTTCAATGAACCTCGATGAAAATACTTGTAAAAACATCAATAATATATCAAATAAATCAAAATAAATCAATAGTTTATGAAAATAAAGACGACACTAAAAAAACTTAAGCGTGGTGATGTGGTTTCAATCGACTGGATCGACGCGGGGGATCTTGATGATTCTCCGTCCAGTTGGTTCTCTCAAGAAGACGCAGAAAAAGTCTTCAAAGAGATACCTGTCCAAACAATTGCGGTTTATTTTGGTCATGGAAAAGAAAATTTATTTCTGGTGCGTGATGTTGAAAGACAAGACATCAAAAGTCCTTTTTTTAATGGCGCTTGCATAATTCCTATTGGATGTATAAGGGAGGTCAAAAAACTAAGTGAATAAAAATGAGTTTGCATACTAAACCTGAGAAGAGTATAAACTTGCCTCGTAAATTTGATGCTATGGCGTACCTCCAAAAAAAAGGAGAGATTATGCCAAAGCAAATGGTTCTTAGAGGAAAAGTTTTATATGCGCACTGCAAATTTATGGGAGTTCATATTAGAGATTGTTTAGAAACTAATATCCCTGATGTTGCAGAAGTAAAACTTCTCGATTTAAAAACTTTAGTCAGAAAGGGGGAATACAAAGCTTGGAAAAAATCCTTTGAAGAATTAGCCGATGAATGGTTAACAACACGAGATACGAATAAACCGCATCACATTACACAAGAAATTTGGGTGCGTGTTCATCTCAAACCATACTTCGGAGAATTAAAGGTCAGGGAGATCATCAAAGCTGATGATAAAACTGGTAAGAGTATGGTCAACGATTTCTTAGCCGAAATTGACCATATGCCGAAAGAATCTGTGAAGAAAATTCGGTATTGCTTAAAAAGCATTTTAAAGAGGGGCAACCAAGACTATGAATTACCTCAGTCCGAATTTTCCAATCAGGGGTTTTACCAAGATCGTTTTTTAACTCAAGAGGAGTTACATGAAATCCTCGATCTTTTAGATGTTCAGTATCGTGAAGTTGCCACTTTTATGGCTTACACAGGATTAGATATTTCTGATGTTCTGACATTAGAGTGGTCGAGCGTAGATATGAAAGCCAAGATGATTAGAACGGAGCGAAGAAAAACCATGCACAATTCCGACACCATCAAAATAAAGCTTCCAATGGTTAAGATGGTGGATGATATTCTAAAAAGTCGAAGCAAAGTTCGTTCACTTCACGACAAGCGAATTTTTCAAATCTCAGGGGATATTCACATTAACAGAATGAGAAATCTTCAGCGACATTGGAGAAGAGCTTGCAACAAGTCATCCGTTGATTGGCATATTCGACCCAAAGACCTACGACACTTCTTTGGTTCCTACTTGCTGAACTCAGGAGTTGACGCATTGATGATTGCCAGTTTTATGGGTCATGCATCGTTGGATATGCTTCTAAAAAGATACGGTCATTTTACGGATCAGACAAGGCGGGAAGCGATCATGAAATTTGATAGGGGGTGCACAAATGGTGCACAAGCCCAAAGTGCAGTTTCCTAAGTTGTTGAAAATAAATGACCCCAGAGGGAGTCGAACCCTCGTTACTGGTGCAAGAAGCTAAAACTCCTTACGAATCGCTAATGGAAGTTTAGAGAGTAGAAAAAGTTTATCGTCTCCTGTATCAACAGTCTGTTCCTTTAAGTCTTCTCCCGGCATCTGGTATCCATTGCCAGCAAAAGCCTCGCCAAATGAATTAAGCTTAGGGAAAGCAACGTGGCACATAGTACAACTCACCCTATACCGTCGAGCGAATAAAGGAATAGACTCTGCTGGAGCGGGAAATAGCGTTAGCAGGAGTAGTAATTCGAAAAAAATTAATACTCCGGCATTTGTATGTCATATGAATTTGAGTCGACTTGTCATTTTAAAAGATTATAACGGCTATGTGGTTTACTTGTGAGGACTGATCTTCTGAATAAATACTTTGTATCCCAACATACAAAACAGGCCAACCACGGCAATAAAAAAAGATCCAGCTGAAACCTGAGCTACAAGACCCACGGTTTCTTTAGCAATGCCGGTAGATCCCATGCCAGGTGCCAGAAAACCGGCCAAAAACCAGAATAGGCCGTAACCGATAGAACCCAGACCACTCATCAAAGAAATATAAGTTTGCAAAAGTGGTGGAAAGGCTAGTCCAGCAGCAATCAAAGACAGAACTATACTGATGACTCCCATGGTTTGGGAGTGAAGATGGGCTCTTTTCATATAGACCCAAGATTTAGCAGATACTTTATCTGCTTTATTTTGATCACCGTTATATTTTTCTTTCAGGGCAGAAGTAGCGTCTTCCTTAAACTTGTCCTTAAAAGAATCTTCACAGCACCCAAATCCCAGCCCCATTAATCCTCCGAACAAAATAGCCAGCATGGCAAAAGCCAAACCAAACCTGATATGTTTAAAGTCCATTTTTTTAACTCGAGAAGGGTTTTTTTAAAATTAGTATTTAAACTAATAAAATAAAGTACTTAGTATTAAGGTGAACCCGCAGTTTAAATTAAAATATTTTTTTAAATAATTTTAAAAATTAACTTAATGGATATTTCATCTATCAAGCAAGCTTTTTTTGCTGATGTACAATGCCACCGCAAAAAGATTGGAACCGAATCCGGACAACCAGAGGAACCAATCCATGTGGCCAAAAATCCCAAATAAAAGAGCGATATACACAAAGTTTCGACTTGCAAGATGCTGGATCAAATCGTAAATCCATGTTCCATGAAAGAAGGAGCCTTTCCCCCCTTTCGGGAAATATATAAAGTAAAAAATCAAGCTTCCTCCAAAACCCAATAAAGTATAAGGGATCAGTGCATGCGAGAACCCACTATTCATTGCGATTCCAATCATGATGCCGGTAAAGGCAAAAACATTATTTAAATTGTCACAAGTTGTGTCGAGCGTATCACCAAAATCCGACTCCATGAACTTCAGTCTCGCTACATCACCGTCACAACAGTCCCAAATGGCCGTACCCACAAAAGCCAGTCCTCCTAGAAAACCGCCCCAATAGTCACCCTGGGCAAATTGCCAAGCTGAAAAAAAACCGATAACAAGGCCAAATAGGGTCAGTACATTAGGTGTGATCGAGGTCCTTACTAGCAAGGAGGATATTTTAAGGGAGAAATAGGAGTTAACCCAAAAGTCCATAAATTGGCTGTAATAATGCTTATGTAGATTGATAAAAGTTCTCTCAGTTTGGCGGGCGGTTTGTTCGTCCTCTACCAATTTAGCAAAATGCTTGGGGCCATCTAGGGAAATTACATTGCCTAACGTCTGGATGTTAGGGTTTTTAATGTGGTTTTTAAGTGCTTCCAATTTAGATGAGGGAGAGAGAAAGATATTACCCAGTTTAATTTGGGGACCTTCCAAGCCCACTATTTCATCTTGTTCAAACACCCCTTCTTGGCTTGACTGCTTAATAAAGTCCTGAATAGTAGTTGCGGTGACAACCATATTACCGTTCATCAGTAAAAAATTTTGAGATCCAATAAGAGACTGAATATGTTGCCAAATTTTTTGGTCTTTCTTTTCTGTTTGTTCATGCCAAGTGATTTCCGCCTGAAATCTGGAATCGTTGGCCATGTTCTTTTCAGTCTTCTCTCGAATATCGCCCATTGATCCTTGAGAAAGAATGACAATTGCACCTAAGTCAGCCCGTTGTAGGGTTAAAATCAACCGCTCAAGCATTTTAATGCCGGCAAAACCTCTTTGAAGCAAAGCAGGATATTGTCCGGAACAAGGGGGTAATAAAACTATTGCTAGCTTAACAAACTTCATGACATATTTTTTCTGGACTAAATTTTTAATCTTATTGATATGAAATTTAAAGAACAATCAATAACTTAATAGACCTTTTTGGAGTTAAGTTTTCGATTTTTCTTAATCTATAGATTGTTTAATTCTTCCTTAAGTCTGAATTTTATCAGGTTAGTGTTGGGAGTTAAGCCAGCCTATTTTTGATAGAGTACCAAATTACAAGGGAGGGGGACTACTTTCCAAATGACCGCACGTATAAAATAACATGCCACGCCTCATCCTCAGTCAAAATTTCAGGAATAAATGAAACCATTGCGGTTCCAGCACTACCATTCTTAAGAATCCACAGCAACTCGCCATCCTTTCGTGCTGCTTGCCATACCCTGTCTGTAAAATTTCTTGGAAGTTTCCCACGTAAACCCGGAATATGGTCATACCCCTTACCGTCTTTCCCGTGGCATGTGACACAAAATGCCTTACTGTGAAAGAGTTTCTTTCCCGTTTCAATATTATCTGGAGTAGAGGGGAATGGGTTTACCCATGACCTTGCATCTTCAATTTGATCGAGAGGTACCCGAGGTTTGAGAACTTCAGGGTCAGAGGCTTCACTGAAAACCGGTGAAACACCCACACACATCAAATAAAGTATCCATAATCCTATAGTTCTTTTAAGCATAACCTAAATCCCTCTGGTTCAAGTGGGTCTCACTATAAAACAGAGGGGGGGATTATATAATCCCCCCCTCTATCTATATAGACAGCTTTTTACTTTGTTCTATGTACGTGACCTATAGCGTTAGGGATTGTTACAGTTCCATCTGGGACAACCTGATCTTTTCCCCACAGGTGAAATATTACACCATCTGTTTTCCCCGCAGCGGCGGCCACGGCTTTTTTTCCTTCAGGGTCTTTAGGATCAAGAATTACCACTCGACCCCCGGCTATCTCAACCTCATGGTCATGGAATGCCCGGTTCCATTGAATAAGCGGAACATTCTTTCGAGCTAGATTTTTTTCGATAAAGTATTCAATAGCCACAAGCTTTGCATCCGGTTTAGTGGATTCAAACAATAGGCACTGAAGAATCTCACCGTTTTGAATTCCTTTGCAATAATGGTGATAAGGACCCCCAACCTTCCCGTCAGCCATCATATGGGGTGCCTGCACATGAATGGTATAGCCATCGGCTGGTCCGTTGCCACTTATGGCGGGGGATACCATAAAACCAAGCACTGCAAAACTTAATACGCTTACCATAAAGGTAGATCTTAGTATGTGCTTCATTGTTACCTCCTGATTAAAAGAAATTACTACAGTTAGTAAATATTTGTGATTAAAACAACATCACGGTGAAATTGGGAAACTGGGTCTAAGTAGACCCACGGAAAATATGGCCCAACAATAACAGCAAAGTAACCGATGGGACTCTTTTACCATTTCTCACGTCTGGAATATACTCCTGGGATATCCCTAATAACCCGACAAATTTTTCTTACTCTAATTTGATTTTTTTTCTTGTCAATTTAAACTTCCTGCTAATTACATTTATAATTTTTGAACCTTCAAGGCTACTTTTATAAAAACTTATCAATTCCTTGTTTGACTACATTTATGGCTTAATTCCTTCCTTTAGCAAAGCTATTAGCTTTTTGCGGGTGTTAGGATGAGTTAGCCCCGACCGTTCGGAGATGGAAACAGCTTCATTCTGAGTTAAATCTAGCTTCCGTGTCAGATGGGCTGCTAATGCTACTGCTGCTCGGTTGCCAGAAGAACAATGGACAAAAATAGGCACTTTCCCTTCGTGCTCAATGGCCCAACTTATCGCCAGCATGATGGAAGGGTTGATTGGTTGTTTGCCGGGTACTGGAAAATTATAATATCGAAGTCCTAAGCTATGCACCATTAGCCTTTCGTTAAACTTTAATTCCGAGGGGCCTCTTAAATTTATTACTGTTTTTCCACCTAAGCTTCTGAAGTGTTCGAGTGTGGTTTTATCTGGCTGGCCTGCAATATATAAATTTTCCACTTGATAAACTTGTTCCAAGTTTCCGAATGGTTTTAAGATTTTGACCTGAGCAACCGCAGTCGAAACCTTCTTAAATAGCTTTTGTTCATCTGCCGCTGATACTTTTACGCAAATCAATAGGAAAACAGACAAAACGAACAAACCGGCAAGACTCCCTCGGTTTTGTTTGAAAGTAAAGATTTTCATATTGCCTCCAAAATTTTTAAATTTTCAAGACTGGTTAAAAAAACCTACCGATTCCTTATCTCAGCAAAACCTCTGGTAACGGAAGGAGTTTGAGAACCGGAACCGGTAAGCTTGCCCACGCGCATTAATATTTGCTCTACCCTCGTTTGCGACGTTTTTACTCTTATTTGCGGAATGGTAACGTTTGGGTTCTAATTCTATTTTTATGTTTTTCATCATTTCAAAAAAGCTCATGGTCGGATTTTTTTAAAAATCTGCGTATATAATATAAAATAGGAAAAGGTCTTAAAATCCCTTGAAATACTAAATTTTCGAGGTAATTTTTTGACAAAAAAAGTAGTAGGAATACTACAAGCAACTTAAGTGATTAAGGGCATTGAAGGAAGAGACACTACTGAATTAAAAAACGGAACTTACTTAATGAGTTTATTGTTAATAGCATAGTGAATGACATCCGCATTGCTTTTCAGATCCATTTTCTGAAGTATGCGTGACCGGTAGGTACTGATTGTATTAATACTGAGACATAGCTCGGCAGCTATTTCCTTTAACTTTTTACCTGTGGCAAGAAAACGAAAAACTTGAAACTCCCGATCCGTTAAAGCCTCATGTAGAGGTCGTTTCTCGTCCTTATTTAAATTCATAACCAACTGATCTGTGAGAGCGGGGGATATAAATTTACCGCCGTTAAAAACTTTCCTTATGGCGTCAATTAGCTGGTCTGTAGCACTGGATTTTTGTAGGTACCCCGAAGCTCCCGCCTTTAAAAATCTTGTGCCGTAATGATCTTCCGGGAAAATACTTAAGATCATAACAGGTAGCTTTGGATACAACGCCTTTAGTTCGATCAAGGTATCCAAGCCGTTTTTTTCTGGCATATCAAAGTCTAGAAGAACGACATCAACTTTTGTTTTCTTTAGTATTTTTAAAACCTGATTCCCATTTTCTGCTTCACCTGCAATGCTTAAATCCGAATGTTCTGAGATTATGGTTTTAAGCCCTTGACGCACAATTTCATGATCATCAGCAACTAGGACTTTAATAGATTCGTCTTTTTTGGTCATCATTTTAGTGATAAAGGAATAGTGACAATTACTCTTGTGCCCTTGCCGGCCAAGCCTTTAAATTCAACTTGTCCATTCCATGAATAAACACGTTCCTTCATTCCAATTAACCCTAGCGACTCATGGCTTTCCATGCTTTTCTTATTAATTCCGACACCATTGTCTGCGACTTCAAAAATTAGCTTTTCATTATCATAATTCATTCTCACCTTCACTTGGGTTGCGTCGGCATGTCTAATAATATTTGTCACTGATTCCTGGAAAATACGAAATAAAGCGGTTTGCAGATCTTTATCTAAGTTAATATGTTCTTGAAGACAGTTAAGATCAAAATTTATACCTAGCTTCCTGCTGTATTCATTTGCTTGCCAGGCAATAGCTTCACAAATCCCAAATGCATCTAATATCGGAGGGCGAAGATCCATCGCAATTTGTTGGACTTTTTTAATTGTATCGTCAACGATGTTGGTTATTGATGTTGCACGGGATTTCAGCTCTGAGAACTCCGTTGGAATTTTTTGCTTAAGTTGGGTCATGTCAAATTTTAAAGCGGTCAATGTTTGTCCTAGTTGATCATGAACCTCTTTAGCAATACGGGACTTTTCATCTTCTCTTATAGACTGGGTTTGATTACTCAACTTTCTGAATTTTTCTTTAGAATTAATTAAGACCAGTTGAGTATTTTTGTGCGCTTTAATTTCCTTTTTTAAGCTATTATTGGCCTTAGTTAAATCATAGGTGCGAGATTCCACTAATTTTTCCAACGAGTTTTTATGCTTTTCTAATTCCTCTTCAACTTGTTTTCTTTGAATCGTATTTGCAATTAGACCACCGATTGATAAGAGCACTTCTTGGCTATGTTGATACCATGAAGGGTTTATGTCAGTGTATAGAAACATCACCCCAATTAAATTGCTCGAGCTATTTAGGGGGACAATATAGTGACCGTGAGCTTTCATATCCTTGAAGGTTCGTTCATGTCGAGAGTCGGTAAAGCAGCTTTCACTCATCAATAGTTTTCCGGAAACAGCAACACGACCACAAAGGCAATCTCCGAAAGGAACCTCTTTTTCTTTTTCAAGAAATTCTTGGCTGAACAATCCGAACGTGGTCAGGAGATGCAAGGATTTTTTCTTGTTATCCGCCAGAAAGATACCTGCTTTGTTCTCAACATGCAGACCATCAAACTCAGTAATTGCCTGCATTGCTTTTTGTAGTGAGTCCGTTAAACTTTCGGGACTCTCTAACGCCTGAGCAACCTTGTGCAGTACGCGGTATTCGTCTGTAATTCGGTTAGACGAATCTTGATCTGAAAGTATATTGGATCGTCGAGTCATTTTGGTAATTTGAAAACATTGAATTAGAAACTATTTTTTTGGACCGTATAAACGAGTTTTGTCGGGATGGAATTTTTTATAAGTTTTAGAATGTAGCTATTTTATGTTAATTGATGATGAGCAAGGTCGGGCATGTTTTTATGGTAGTTAATGTGCATGAACTGCAATAGATCATTATAGGATGTAAGGACGTATCTTTTTTTGGGTAAAGTATTTATGTTCTATAACGATAGATGTATATATAAATAATTTTTCAAAATAATGGAGTAGGTATAGCTGCTAAAATAACTAACCCAAAATCTTTCAACCTGAATTAGAATAGATACACTGAAATCGACTATTAAGGAAAATACCTATGAAAAAATATCGTATAAGTTTGCTAGCATTTACCACTGCTGCGGGGTTGATATTTTTATTGAATCAGGGAAACCTGGAAGCCCAAGAAGAGGTTACAGAGGAAGAAAAGGTCGAAGAAAAATCATCAAGTGAAGAGCCGAAGCCCGTAAAGCAGGTGAAAAAAGGTCTTATGTTTCACCTAGACCCGTTCATTGTGAATCTGGCTAAGAGTGGAGGGAATCGGTTCTTGAAGGTGACGGTTTCTTTGGAGATGAGTAGTCCTGAAGTGCGCTTTGGACTTAAAAAAAATATTCAAAAAATTACTGATTCCATTCTTTTGCTATTGAGCACAAAAATATTTAAAGATGTTTATTCGGTTCAAGGAAAATTTACACTTAAAGGCGAGATCACAACGCGTGTAAATCAATTTTTAACAGAAGGGCAGGTAAAGGGAGCCTACTTTACAGAATTTATTATTCAGTAATTACATATGTAAATATTTGTTAATTTGAAGCGCAACGAAATCCATTGCCCGCTGCTTGTAGTTGAAAATGCGATTCCCTGCGATTGGCTGATCTCATTTCCGAAACTTTTTGGTTCCAGGCCCCACCCCGATATATTTTATGAGTGATGGATGCTGCTCCGGCACAGGTGCCAGCGCAGGTGTCTAATTCAGGGCGAGGTCCTGGTGGATCTTTCTTGGGGCTGACCATGTAGTAGTTTTTTTCGATATCCAACCAATCTTGAACCCACTCACTCACATTGCCAGACATATCGTGTAGACCGAACGGATTAGGCGGGAACGATCCGACTGGAGCGGTATGCCTGAACCCATCCGATACACGCGGCTCCCGAATATTCATTTCACATGTGCTATCACAGAAATTCCCCTCTCTCCCGGTTACTCTGTTACCCCAATAAAACTCTGTTTGCTTCCCTCCGCGGGCTGCATATTCCCATTCGGCTTCACTGGGCAATCGAAGTCCTAATTTTTTGCAATATCCTCGTGCATCTAACCAACTTACACTGTCTACCGGATGGTCAGCACCTACATTTTCAGAAGGGTTGACTTTCATAATAGCTTGATAATTTTTTTGCTTCACCTCGTATTTACTTAACTTGAATGAAGATATACAGACCTCGTGTACCGGGAGTTCGTCTGAATCCCCCACCTTGCTCCCCATTTGAAAACATCCAGCTTTTATTGAAACCATTTCTTCTTCCGGTTCGACATTTATTGAAGAAATAAGGTTTTTCTTAACCTGGGATTTTAAGACCATAATTTTTTCCCTTGTAGCCGCAGGAATTCCAAAATATTTGATCCGGTTTTTGCTTTTTGGCAGAAGTTTCATTTTACCTGTTTTCTTGAAGTACACACGGTAATGAGGAACGGATTCAGCTAGTCCACTTTTCAGAAACTTACCAAAGTCATTATTGTCCTGCTGCGCAAATTTATCTATGACCATTACTGTTTCGTCAACTAATTCTGCGCTAAGAGGATTAGGATCTCCGTCCATATAGACGAGAATATCACGACCTTTTGCAACAGGTAGTTTGAGAAGGTCATTCAGGAGAGACAATGCTTCGTTCAACTTGTTTAATTTTATTTTCACCTCCGCCAACTCGCGGGTGGCCAAGTAATTGCCCGGTTGTACTTCCAGCACTTTTTCAAAAAAGTCTTCAGCAGCTTCATATTTGCCAGCGGCTAAAGCATGATTTCCCAATTCCATCAGATCGGAATCTTCGTTTGCTTCGCTTAAAATGACAATGTTTGAAAAAAATAAAAATTGGAATAATACGAAAATCACAAATGATTGGAGTGGTCTTGCCATGGGGTCGTTTTTTCCTCACAGTGCAATAAGGGTAGAGCAGGGTCTGGTTTAGATTAAAATATATTCTAGAAGCAAAATCAATATTTCGTGCGAATTAAATATATTTCAATAGATTATTTTGATAGGGGAAAATCACCTTTTGACTTCGCATTAGAGGGGGTATGGGAGAGTGTTTTTAACAATTGATCTTAAAAAATTGGGTTCAAGCTAGATTTGATGATAGTGTTCAAAATTAAATAAAGGGTGGGGGATTGTAACCCATTGAAAATAATATGACTTATCTGCGATTGCATCGATTTGGCTAAGGGTTGGCAGCACATTAATAAATCTTAACACAATATTAACAGATTTTTAATTTTCAACGGTTACAATGAATGTCTTTAGAATTTACTATAGGTTGAGATTAGCGCATTTTCCTTAAGAAGTATTTGATTTATTTGTTATTTCCCGGTTTTGCTTAGGTCTTGATCAGTGTTTAATATATTAAAATGAGGTATTAAATAGAGATGCTTCACCCAGTTAAAGTTTACGATCCATCTGGAAAATTAAAAAAAGTTATTTCCCAAAAGATTCTAAATAGAAGGTCGGATGAAATATGTCTTAACCCTACTCTTTTTAGTAAGCAAACCAAAGGGAGAAAAAAAAAGGTCCAACCAATCTAGAAGAGATAATTTCCACTGGGAAAGGTCAAACTCTAGCCACATCGCCGTATTGGTCTCCTCTCGCCCATTGGTGTGAAGCTTTAGTTTCTGTTATGCCCTTCATGTGTTGCTATGTTGAGATTGAGCGGATTTTGCTCGCCAAATGAATACTTTAGCATCAACGGGCGTATCCGAGTGGGGATGTGTTTCAAGTGAGATACTAAAAAACTTATCCCTAGCCCTCAGATAGTAGTTTTTTTTAAATTAAAAGCCTTAGCTAGTCAAACTCGTGAGCCATTCGAATGGCTTTAATGTGGGCGTATATGTTTTGTCCCGATTTGAGGTTGAGGTGGAATAACGATTTTCTGGTAATTGATGCCAAAAGAGGGCAACCGATATCAAGTTTGATATCGACCTTGCACTCATCTTCGACGCTGGGCCGTGTTTCAATTACCTGGGCAGGCAAAACGTTGAGCACGCTAGTTTGGTTTTCGATTGGTGCGACTGCTAAGGTCACGTCTTCTGCTCGGATATGAATACGCAATCGGTCCCCGGGGGAAACATCACGTCGAGGTACATAGAGGGTATGAGCATTAAACTTAAGTACGGTTAGCTGGAACTCTTTATCTTGCCGGACCACAGTGGTATCCAAAACGGTGCCAACCAATGTGTGTCCAAGATGTCTTCCGAGGTCGGGATGGGAGAGCACGTCTTCTACTGCTCCGGCAGCAACTATTTTTCCTTGGTCCATCAGCAACATAGTATCTACGAGTTGTAGTACTTCATTTAGGGAGTGCGTGACGTAGAAGATTGGGATGTTAAGCTCGGATTGCATTCGTTTGAAGTAAGGAAGAATTTCTTGTTTACGTTTTGTGTCCAATGCTGCCAATGGTTCGTCCATTAGTAGTAGGCGTGGGCGAGTCAGAAGTGCTCGTGCCAATGCTACTCGCTGTTTTTCTCCACCAGAAAGGTTACGGGGATATCGACTTAGAAAGGTCTCCAAGCCCATAATCTCAACGATCTGGCTAAAAAGAACATTACCGTTTTGTGGAGTGTGGCGCTTGAGCCCATAACGGAGATTTCCTTCAACATTCAAATGAGGGAACAGGCGCATTTCCTGAAAAACATAACCAATTTTTCTTTCATTGGCCGGAATGAAGATCCCCTTCCTTTCATCCTGCCACGTTTCGTCGCCGATCTGTAAAAATCCTTCAGGCGCACGCTCTAAACCAGATATACAACGCAAAAATGAAGTTTTCCCGCTACCCGATGGCCCAAACAGCACAGTGAATCCATGAACTGGAATCTCGATTTGAACTTTAAGTATAAATTCATCCAACGCTAGCTTGAACTTGGCAGATAAGAGGTTCATGACACGCGAACAGGTAATTTTCGGTTGATATAATAAACGATGAGTAAAATCAGAAAGGTAAACGACAGTAAGCCTGCAGATAATAGGTGGGCGTGGCTGTAGTCTAGAGTTTCCACCCTGTCATAGATTTCAATAGATAGTACTTTTGTTTTTCCCGGAATGCTGCCACCAACCATAAGGACAACTCCAAATTCACCTAGAGTGTGGGCGAACCCCAATACGATAGCAGTAATGTACCCGCGTAAAGCCATCGGACTTGCGACGGTCCAGAAGGCATCCCATTTCGAAGCACCCAGAGTCCAGGCTGCTTCAAGGGGGTCTTTCCCAATTGCTTCGAATGCGTTGTAAAGCGGTTGGACTACAAAGGGTAAGGAGTAAAAGGTAGAGGCGATCACAAGGCCCGTAAAGGTGAACGAAAGAGGGGAGCCAAATATTTCTTCAACAGGTTTTCCGATCCATCCATGGGGGCCAAGAATGATTAGTAAATAAAACCCGAGCACCGTAGGAGGTAAAACGAGGGGTAATGCAACGATAGCTTCAAAAACTGGACGAAACCTCGTGCGAGTGTGGGCAAGCCACCAGGAAATTGGAATACCAATTACTAGTAACACCAGAACTGTAACAGCGGCAAGCTGTAATGTTATAACAATCGGCTGATAGTCTAAGCTTGAAATATCCATGTTATTTTAGAAATCAAGGCGGTTGTTAGGTAAGTTGCTATGATAATTCGTAGCCATATTTTTTAATGATTCGTTTGGCTTGATCTCCTCTCAAAAACTGCCACAGCGCCATCGCCCCGGTATTGTTTTTCCCTCTTGTTAAAATCACGATGTCTTGTTTGATGGGGTCGTAATATTCACTGGGGATTTCAACTCGTTTTCCTTTTTTATTATTTTTTGGATCCAGAACCTGTGATAAAGCGACAAACCCTAATTCAGCATTTTCAGAAAATACAAATTGGAATGTTTGGCCAATGTTTTCTCCTTGTACTACGAGTGGTTTGAGTCGATCCCACTGGCCAATCTTTTCTAGTGTCTGGAGGGCAGCTTTGCCATAAGGAGCAGTGGTCGGGTTAGCTATTGCTATGTGAGAAAATTTATTTTTAAGCAATGTTGATTTCACACTTTCTGATATTACATTCGGACTAGGGCTCCATAGTGTAATTTTCCCAAATGCGTAGCTATATTGAGTTCCAGAAACAGCTCTGCCTTCTTGGATCAGCAACTTAGGTCTGAGGCTATCTGCTGAAAGAAAAATATCAAAAGGCGCACCATTAACTATTTGGGCATAAAGTTTTCCAGTGGATCCAGCAATAATTATTACTTTATGACCGGTTTTCTTTTCAAATTGTTTTACAACTGCCTTGAAGGGGTTGTGAAAATTTGTTGCTACAGCGGCCTGAATTTCATCGGCCCAGGCCATGGGATAGGAGACTGGATTAATAAAATTCCAGAGGAATAAAATAATATAAAATAGGGGATTAAATTTTTTAGACATAGGATTCTATTCGATAAAAAAATCAGTGAAACAATGACGTATTACAATAAATTCATTATTTCGTTATATATATCAGTATATAACGAAATAATCAAGCTGTTTGTCCTTTGATGGCAATAAATGAGGTCGTTGCATGAAATTTTCAGGTAAAACTGGTTATTTATTGCGACAGGCAGCAACGCAGTGTTAACATTTTTTTGCTCAATGAAGCTAATTTTTTATAGGTGATCCGATGAGCAATTCAACAGTTTGTTTCCTGCCGTCAGCGAAATATCTCCATATAATGCTTGTGTTCACTCTTTTGTTTTGTCCTCAAATTTCTCAGGCTATTGAAAGCAGAAAAATAGAAAAATTAATTGAGGGTGCGCAATCGCCTATAGAAAAAAAACTACGAATTCAAGAAAAAGAATCAATTCTAAAGTGGGGCAAAGAATATTATTTTAAATTTTGTGTTCATTGTCATGGCAAAGAAGGGAAAGGTGATGGGAGAGCTTCTAACCACATCTTTCCGCAACCAAGAGAACTAAGCCAGGGGGTATTCAAATTTCATAGTACGCAGACTAATACTCTCCCTCTGGATGAGGACATAATTCGGACTATTAAACAAGGAATTCCTGGGACTGCTATGCCAGCCTGGAATGGTATTTTGAGTGATGAGATAATTAACTCGATAGTGAAATTTATAAAAACATTTTCCGTTAGATTTGGAATGGAAGTTCCAGGACGAGAAATTGCCCTTAGCATGGAGCCGCCCTTTGATAGCTTGTCTATAGCATATGGAAAAAAAATATATAAAGAATTGCGTTGCGAGAAATGTCACGGAGAGAATGGTAATAAAGAGGGAGAACTTTCGGAAACTTTAAAAACTTTTCGAGATACAACCTGGTTTGTTTATGATTTGCGTCGCAAAAACTTTTATAAAGCAGGATCGTCCGGATTCGATATCTATCGAACACTTTCAACAGGATTAGATGGTTCCCCAATGAATGCATACGATTATATTAGTGATTTCGAGCGTTGGCATTTAGTTCATTTTTTGCAATCTTTACATAGTATTAGAAGAGATGAAACTTTTCCGGCGGCAAACGAAATAACATCAAAAAGAATTGATAGACCAATAACGTTAGATTTGGAGGAATCTATTTGGGAAAAGGCACTCGAAACCCCGATCAGTATAAGGCCATTGAGGGCACGCAGGAATCCAGTTTCCCGTTTGACAATTCGATCCGTGCATAACAAAAACAAAATAGCAATTAAAATAAAATGGGAAGACCCTACGCCAGATAATATTCTAAATAATAATTATGTAGACCAAAGCGCAATTCAATTTGCTGTCGATGACTCAGATATTGAAGATAGTCCATTTTATGGCATGGGAGAGAAACGAAAGATAGTTAATATCTGGCATTGGAAAGCCGATGTTCGCCAGAAGATAATCAAAAATGGCAAAGCAAAACAAAAACAAATAGCAAAAAATGCCAAATCGCTTGCTGGGATGTTTGTGAATCCATTCACAGAATCTTCTGTGGAAGAAATGAACTCAAGGGGGATTGGTGCGTTAACTGTTCAACCGCTTGAGGA
>JYMV01039972.1_pt1 | contig 16345 bp, 15 predicted proteins | sample 338911 | NCBI WGS metagenome assembly JYMV01 (sample SAMN03354496, study PRJNA234377) | hydrothermal vent metagenome | biome: Deep sea; feature: Hydrothermal plumes at the Eastern Lau Spreading Center, Western Pacific Ocean; material: Seawater | place: Tonga | collected 2009 | depth 2000 m m
TAGAATGTAACGTGTTTTATTTTGCCATTTTTCTAAGATAATGGGGTGTTGTTGGAATAATAGTACCGGTAATAAAATCAAATCATCAAAATCTACGGCATTGTAAGCAGCCAAGTGTTGGTTAAAGGTTTTGTAGAGATTGCCAATCACTTTTGGCGTGTCGGGTAGGGCGAGTGCTTGCTCGGGCGTTATAAAGTTATTTTTCCATTGGCTGATTTGCCATACGTAGTGGTCAACTTCTTCAGGATCGCCATTTTTAAGATCGTGGCTGATTAAGTTACGCAATAAGACCCGCTTGTCGTGTTCATCAAACAAGGTTAGGTTGGCTTTATAACCAAGCGTCTGATGCTCTTTACGTAGAATATCGAGCCCTAAGGAATGAAAGGTTGAGACGCGAAGTCCTTTACTTTGTTTACTGTCGAGTAATTTTTTAACTCTGTTTTTCATTTCTCGCGCGGCCTTGTTGGTAAAGGTAATCGCGGCAATTTGTTTGGCGGGAACGCCCTTTCCAATTAGGTGCGCTATTTTTTCGGTAATAACGCGGGTCTTGCCACTACCGGCGCCGGCTAAAACAAGCAACGGTTGTTCGGTAATGGTTATAGCTGATTTTTGTTGGGGATTAAGGGCGGTCACGAAGGGTCTCAAAAAAGCGGTTTATTCTATCAAAAAAAACTTAACTAGTTCTGCTAGATATTTATCTTTTTGGTGTTTAACTTAATGGCTGTATTTAGACTTTGGCGTGCGGTCAAGTTTTCGGTAACTAATCGCCTCTGTTAAATGATTCAGTTCAATGGTTTTAGAGTGATCGAGATCGGCTATGGTACGGGATAATTTAAGTATTCGGTGATAGCCCCGGTGAGACAGTCCGAAACGATCAATCGCTTGTTCAAGTATTTGATGACTTGATTCAGGCAAGGGACAAACGCTTTTAATGTCGGCGGCTGTGAGTAAGGCATTGGCTTTCCCGGTACGCGATAAGGCCAGATTCCGCGCAGCGTTTACTCGCTGCTTAATCGTTTGACTGTCTTCTTCGCCTTGCGGGTAGCCTGCGCGAATAAGGTTAAGTTTAACCCGGGGAACTTCTAAGTGAATATCAATTCTATCCAATAACGGCGCAGATATTTTGTGCCGGTAGCGATTGACTTGTTCGGTCGTACATTGACAGCGACCTAATGGGTCGCCTAAGTAACCACAAGGACAGGGATTCATGGCGGCAATGAGTTGAAATCGTGATGGAAAATCCGATTGCTTATTGGCGCGGGAAATGGTGATGACGCCGGTTTCTAAAGGTTCACGTAAAACTTCTAATGCTTTTTTATCAAATTCAGGTAATTCATCAAGGAATAACACGCCATTGTGCGCTAATGAGATTTCTCCCGGCTTAGGATGACTCCCACCACCGACTAAGGCAGTAGCAGAGGCGCTGTGGTGCGGGGATCTAAAAGGTGGGGTAAACCAAGCGTGAGGGTTTGTTTTTTTGTTGCAAAGGGAGGTAATGGCAGCGGTTTCTAGTGCCTGCGTTTCATTCAGTGATGGCAAAATACTGGGCAGGCAAGAAGCTAGCATTGATTTTCCTGTACCTGGGGGGCCATATAAGAGCATGTTATGTTGGCCGGTGGCGGCAATTTCAAAGGCTCTTTTAGCGTGAAAATGGCCATGTACTTCGGCAAAGTTGGGTGTTTGCTTTAAGGGGACTCTTTTTTGTTTTTGGCGCGGTTTAATCGGAATGCATTTTTGACCGTGAAGGTGAGCACAAACAGCCAGCAAACTCTCTGCCGGTAAATTTGTAGCGTGGTTAACCAGTTGTGCTTCTTCATGATTTTCTACAGGCAGTATTAATTGTTTGCCGGCTTTTTTACAGGCTAGTGAGACAGGCAGAATACCGCTAATAGGACGTAATGCGCCGCTCAGTGATAATTCGCCTACGAACTCGTACTGCTCTAATATGGGGTGGGGGAGTTGGCCTGAAGCCGCAAGAATACCTAGGGCAATAGCGAGGTCGAAGCGCCCGCCCTCTTTGGGTAAATCGGCTGGGGCCAGATTAATGGTAATTCGTTGTACGGGAAAGTTGAATTGGGAATTAATAATGGCCCCGCGAACTCGGTCCTTACTTTCTTTAACGGTTGCTTCGGGTAGTCCGACAATCGATAAACTGGGGAGACCGTTAGTAACATGGACTTCAACGGTTACCAAAGGCGCCTCTACCCCGGTACGGCCACGACTATAGAGGATAGCTAGAGGCATATTTCAGACGCCATCATAGAGCGTTATTCCTGAGTCATTTGTTCTTCCAGCGCTTGGAGTTGTTGTTCGAGTGCTTCAAGTTTCAGTCGGGTTTTAGCTAATACTGCTTTTTGAACTTCAAATTCTTCGCGGGTTACTAAGTCCATCTTGTTGAGTACGCCTTGCAAGGTTGCGCGTATATTTTTTTCCAGATCGGTACGGATAGCATCAAGTCCAGGGGGCATGCTATCCGCTAAGCGGCTGGCAATTTCGTCAATTTTTTTGGGGTCAAACATAATATTTACTCGTGGTTAAAATTAATTAAGGTAAAGTTTAAGGTCGGTTCTGTTTTTAGGTCAATAAATTGCTGCCTTGTGACATAGTTTAACAGTTAACAAGGAGTCACTCGTAAATGTAGTACCTTTAAAGGCGATAGGAAGGGCTTTCGGCGTGCCGAAAGGTACTCCCTAGTCGTGTTGACTAGGGAGTGCATGATTTACGTCAACATAAAACCACGAATGGTAAAGAAAAGCAGTGCGGCCAGTAATGCAGACAAGGGTACGGTAATAATCCAGGCGGCTGCAATTTTATAGAGCTGGCTTCTTTTAACGAGTTCTCGGCGATAGCCTTTTTGTAGTCTTTTGCGGTCACTCTTCGTGAGTTTGTTTTTTGATGATTTTCGCTTTAAGAGGTTGAGCATTTTTCTTTTAGTGGTGACCGATGATTTTTTAAATTTCTTCAAAAAGGCTTCCACTTTTTTAGGATTATCATCTTCATGATGCGCGATGATTTTATCAATCATACGGTCATAATTATTTTTTAAGTATTCTCTTAAAAAGCCAACGCCAAAAACAGCACCCACAGCGGTGTGGGTAGAACTAATAGGGAGTCCCAATTGACTGGCAATAATAACAGTGATCGCGGCAGCCATAGAAATACAAAAGGCGCGTGTTTTATCCAGTTCGGTAATTTCACTGCCCACAGTGCGTATTAATTTTGGACCGTAGAGGGCTAAGCCAATGCAAATACCCACAGCACCAATGAGCATAATCCACATGGGAATAGCGGCTTTTTCGGTAATGCCACCGCTTGAGAAAGCATCATTAATGGCGGCAAGTGGGCCTACCGAATTAGCGACATCATTGGCGCCATGAGCAAAACTTAATAAGGCCGCGGCAAAAACAAGTGGAATTGTAAATAGTGTGTCTACGTCGAATTTAGTGTTTTGCATCATGAGGGTTGCCCGATTAATCAAAGGGCGAACAATTAAATAGAATGATACGGCAATAAAAAAACCAATGCCGATAGCCGTTACCAGATCAATTTGCCATATTTTTTTAAACCCTTTCATCATGAGGTAGGTTGAAAAAACCCAAGCCATTAATGCGATTAAAATCGGCACAACGCCTTTGGCGGCAGACAGCATGTCTGTTCTGTAGGTGATCGTTCGTTTTATCAGGTACAGAAAAAGGGCCGCAATAACACCGCCCATGATTGGGGAGATAAACCAACTGGCTGCAATTTTTCCAAAGACTGCCCAATTGGCAATACCAAAGCCGCCAGCGGCAATACCGGCACCTAAAACGCCACCTACAATGGAGTGTGTCGTTGAAACCGGGGCGCCAAAATAGGTGGATAGGTTTAGCCAGAGTGCGGCAGCCAGGAGTGCTGAGGTCATTAACCAGACGAAAGTGTCGGTATCGTTAATTAATGCCGGATCAATAATACCTTTTTTAATGGTGCTTACCACATCGCCACCTGCGAGTAAGGCACCGGAGGATTCAAAAATGGCTGCGATGAGAATAGCGCCGGTAAGGGTGATCGCTTTAGAACCTACAGCGGGACCCACATTGTTCGCAACATCGTTAGCGCCAATATTAAGCGCCATATAGCCGCCAATGACGGCAGCAACAATTAATAAGGTGTTTCGTTCATCAACATAACCGCCTACATAGATCATGATGGCAAAAAGAAATAAAATTGCTAAGCTAATCCGAACAATACCGGGTAATGTGCTAGCGGTATTGAGTTGTGGCTGGTTTGAATTTATAGAGTCCATTGTTTTATATAGAAGTTATTCAATCAATGTTGTTGTTGCCAATATAAAATGACGTAATTTTAAGTGTCTTTAATGTATAAAGGACAATTATGTAAAGTGAATATGACAATAACATTACAGTTGAAATATTATTGACGATTTTTTAAATCGTCTTATAGCACTGAGTAATTTTAAATCAAAAGAAGGTAGTCAAGATATGAAGGCAGGTATGATTGGTTTAGGCGCTATGGGGACTCCGATGGCAAAGACTCTAGCTAAAGCTGGGTTTTTAACAGCCGTCTATAATCGTACGGAAGCAAAAGCACACCTTCTGGCTCAAGAATTGGCGGTATTGTGTGCGCCGTCACCCAAAGATTTAGCGCAAAGTGTTGATGTTGTTTTTTTATGTGTTGCTAAAGATGCCGACGTTTTGGCCTTGGTTGAAAAGATTTGCCCGGTGTTAAAGGCCGGGTCTATGGTGGTGGATATGTCGACAGTGGGGTGTGAAACCGCACAACGTGCTGCGGTTTTGTTGGCAGAGCAAGGCGTTGGTTTTCTCGACGCTCCGGTTTCAGGGGGGGTTGAAGGCGCTAAAAACGGGACCTTGTCGATTATGGTAGGCGGCGAGGAAAAACATTTAGAGCACGTTAAACCCTTGTTGGCTGCTATGGGGGATAAGATCATTCATATGGGACCCGTCGGTGCGGGGCAAGCGACTAAAGCAGTTAACCAGATCATGGCTGCAGGTATTAACCAAGCAGTAACTGCTGCGCTGGCTTTGGGGCAGGCGCAAGGCTTACCGATGGCGCAAGTGGTTGATGTAGTCTCGGGAGGAGCGGCCGGTAATTGGTTTTTAGCTCATCGCGGTCAAACGATGCTTCAGGGAGAGTATAAGCCGGGGTTTAAGTTGGCGTTACACCATAAGGATTTGGAGATTTGTCAGGCCATGGCACAGGCTCAAGGCTTATCGATTGATTTTCTAGATCAAACGCTAACAGATTACCAGCGCTTGATGGCTGAGGGCTATGGCGATGAAGATATTTCAGCGTTATATCGATTAAAGCGGCCAGATTGAGGGTTGTTTGTTGAAAATGTTTTTTTAAGCACCGCAGCAGCGTTTATATTTTTTACCACTGCCGCAGGGGCACGGTGAATTCTTGCTGGGCGCGTTCGTGTCCTGTTTTTTAGTTTCAGTGTGGGAAATCGCTTTAGCAGAGCCGTCTAAATAAAACCAGCTATTAGCGGTTTTCTGGAACCGGCTAATTTCGTGCATGTAGTGTTCTTTATTATCTAACAGAAAATAGGCTTTAAATTCAACCAACCCCTTTTTGTCTTTACTACTGCCCTTTTTGGTATTGAGTATTTCTAATCGTTGCCATTGACTTTGGTCTTTCGACAAATCTAATGTTTTGGGGCGGGTTTTTAGGTCCCAACTGTTAAGGAGATAATCGACGTTTTCAGCCGCAAAGGCGCAAAACCGTGAGCGCATCAGCGCTTCAGCTGTTTTGGGTTTTTCTGTGCCGTCAAGATAAGGCCCGCAGCAATCGTTTCGGGGTTTTGTCGAGCCGCAAAGGCATAGTAAGTCTGTGTTCAAAGCTTGGCTCCTGTTACCAGCAATCGGCTGGGTTTTTAGTGTTTTCCTGATCAATTGTCATTCCATTTATTGTACTACAATTCGTATCCTTGTCCTGCTGGCTACCGGTTGGAGCGATTGCAGAGAGCGTATAAGCGGTACTAGTGACGTTGCTAATAGCTAAGCCATAATACCCTTCTGATGAAGTTGATGAACTTTTTACAGTACTGGTAGTACAGTTATTTGCACTGCCTATAATGGTGGCATAGCTTGGGCAATTCACCCGAAATTTCTCTTGTGCTAATTGTAGTGATAACAGGGCAGTATGGGCATCGGCGCGTCGTGCTTTTTGTAGATACTGGCTGTAAGCCGGAATGGCGTTAACGGCTAAAATAGCGACAATGCTAATGGTAATCAGCAGTTCAATCAGGGTAAAGCCGGCGTGTTTATTTTTCATGGGCGTTAAGTGTTATAAATGAAGGGGTTAATTGCTAATAAAATTGACGTTTTCAATGGTAACCGCGCTGTTATGTTGTATTTGTATTATAGATGATGGGGCGCCCGTAGCGCTGGCTCCATTGGTAACCAATGAGTCGAGATTACTGGTGATAGTGGCATTATTTTGTGTGGTTGTTGCGGTAATGGTAACATCAGGTTCATTGCTGGTTACAGTGCACTGGTAATAATTTGCTAACGTGGGATGATTATTGCAAAAGCCACTTTCGCTGTTTGTTATTGTGACCTTGTTGGTATGAGTGCCTGAAATTTCGCCGCTAACGGTATAATTGTATTGGGCGCTGCTACAAGCGTCGGTATTGGTGGCTAAAACGGTGTTATCTACGGTGCCGGTTAATGTGCGGGTGATTTTTTTATTGGCAATAATAAAATTGGCATCGAGGGCTTGAATAGTGGCGTATGCAGTTGCGCAGTTTGATTGATTTCCGGTTTGATTAACAATTAAAAAATTCTGGCAAGCATACGGGGTATTGATACCCTCCGAGGTGATCGTGCCATTATCAGTTCGAAGCGTTGTATATTCACGGGCTGTAGAAGGTTCACTGTCAGGATGGTTGATATGTTCACTTTGACAGACTTTCTCGCGGCCACCGCCGCTATCCACTAAACCGGTTAACCCCACTTTCCCGCGCCACCCCCCGGGTCCAATAGGGTTGTCTGGATTCCCAATGTTGTCATTACCACAAACAAAGCAACTGTAAGGGGCGGAATCTTCCCCAATGACAGGATTAAAGGCGCAATAGCCGTATTGAGAAACAGCCACGCCAATGTCATCAAGTTTATTTGCGGTGGTGGTGTAGACAGCGCCTTTAATCTCTAGAAGGATATTGCCAAAACAGGTGAGTAAGATGTTGTCATTGGCATCAATTAAAATGGTATTCCCGTCTACATTTTTTGTCGTATCCATATCTTTTGCCTTAAACAGATCATCATGGCCAAGAATGTTTTCTTTAGGATCATTAGAAATTTCTGAATCACTATCAAGGGTGGAAGAGTTATTATTAGGGCTGGGAGATAGGAGTGGAGTGGCTTGGTTTGCGCCAGCGATACCGTCTAAGATGCTATTGCCGATGTTGGTCCAGGTCAGTACAGTCATGAGGGTGACCTTTTCGGTGCTTGCTCCCACAGGCCACGAAACGGTTACTTCGACTTGTTTGCGCTCAGGGTTGGTTTTATCGGTTACGGTCCATTGCCGGGTAAAGCTGGCGTTGGTGCCTGTTAAGGGATTGTCGGGGTCATCATATGGCTCCTCCTTCTCCTTTAGATCAGTATCGTAATCCGCCTGACTGGTTTTGTTTTTGAATGTTGCCAGTTTAGCCTCGGCCAATACCAGTGCCTCTGAGCGGGTTTTGTTGAGACCGCCGGTTTTGGTTAAATCCGTTTGAAAAGAGGCGAGCGCTAAGGCGCCAAGACTGGTCACTGTTAAAGCGATTAAGGCTTCTATCAGGGTAAAGCCTTGGGTATTTTTTTTAAAATAGAGCATGGTTTTATTCCCAATCTTTCCAAGTGCCGGCAACGGCAACTGTTAACCCGACTAAGGGTGATTTGTTAGTGTTTTGTAACAGGTTCAGTGCAAACACCTGATTAATGGTGCCATTGCCGGTAACAGGATTCTGGCCGGCAGGGACTAAGTTGGGGTCACCTTCAATAACAGAGGCGCCAACAACTGAGACGGTACCGGTAATAGTCAATTGGCCGCTAACATAGACTAAGCCATGAATGGTTGGGTTACCGGTAATTTGAGCATTACCGTTAAAAATAACAATAGCGGGATGTGTGGAGGTGCCGATATCGCCGCCGGATAAACTGCTGTTCCCTTCGATCCAAATAAGACCGGTTAAACCGTCGGTGGAAGCGATGTCGTCGTTGGTAAAATATTGACCGGCATTTTGGGCAAGCGTTTTAATCTGATCGCGCGATAATACAAAGGTATTGTCAAAAAAATCATTTGCGGTGAGTCCTGAAAGCGCAGGGTCACTATCAATGATATCAAAGCCAATGCCAAGATTACTGCTGGAGATGATTTGGGTGGCCACGGTTGAATCGGTACTTTTAAGAACCGCGGGGTCAGCGGATAGAGGGGTGCCCGCGTCACGAATATAAGTTTTTATGCTGTTAGAATTGCCTAAAGTGACAGGGTCGCCGGCCCAGATGGTGGTATTGCCGTAGCGATTAATCACAGAGGAATTGCCTGATAAATAAACGCTAGACCTTGAAATAAGCGGTTGTTCAGGCCCATCGCCCCGTGAAATATCCAGCGTAGTGACGCATTGCCTGATGGTGCGGCTACCTATTTGGTCATCACTTTTGCCAGTGGCAATAAGGTGATAACAATCACCTGGGCTGTTAAGCGTTAGAGTTGCGCCATTATTAAAGGGGTATTCTAGTAGAAGAGGGTGACCACTGGGTGGAAAATCTATGTCTAGTAAATTATTGGTCCCGTATTGATTAATGTAGCCTATGCCAATTTCAAGGGCGGCTTGGGCTGCATAAAAGGCTTGCGAGGAGCGGTAGTGATTAGCCGACATTCGCTGCTCCATCAAAGTAGTTCGAGCGGTAAACAGCGTGATCAGGGTGATACCGACAAGGATAATTAACGACGTGAGCAGCGTCGCAAAGCCGCGTTGATGGTTAAGGTGGCATGTCCCATTCATCATCATACTAAGGCTTCGGATAAGTATAAGGGTTGGCGACAGTTACGCGGGCTTCAAGGGTCTTTGTTACAGTAGGGTCTTGAGCCAACGCCCCTGAAAGGGTAATGATGATGTGGCTGATTTTAGTAATATTATCGCCTGGTAATGCTATGTCATCAACACCGGTGTTAGCTGGGGTTGTACACAGTCCTGTGCTGGTGGGCTGGTTTGGATCAGTTGCATTGACACATTGAGAGTCAGAGTCGCTAAAGGTTAATTCGGTGATTTGCGTGACATTTTCTTCAGTGATCTTTTCCCAGTAATTGGAGTCACAGCCGAAGAGGTTATCGTCTTGGCGAAGGGCTATAGAGTTCTCTTTTCGTTTGAAACCGTAATATTTTATTTTGCCGCCATTGTCATCATAATAGCTGTATAAAATACAGGCATCTAAATAGCTCCCCGAATCATCAATAATTACACTGGGAGGATCACCTTGATACCCTGCCCGTCTACTATCATGAGTCATGATTTGCATACTGGTTTCAAGGTCGTGATTCAGGCGTGTGGAGTGCAAAAGGTCAGAACTACTGCGCGTGGTAATAACATATAAGGTGAGTGTAGAAGCGATAACCATTAACCCCAAGGTTAAGCCAATGAGCAATTCAATTAGCGTAAAACCAAGACTCTTTTGAGGGTTAAATGATTTTAGATGCATGTTTCTTCAATCCTGATACGACCTAATGTACTCACAATGACTTTGAGTTGTAGGTTGTTTTGACTTTGAATACACAAACTCCCTCCTGTTGCCGTGCCGCGCATAAACTTGAAATTAGGTGAGCTTGGCGTTTCAGGAAAAGTGAGTGCTGAGAATTCTAAGTTATTGTGATTCCTTAAGGCGCTTACCGTCTTAATGTCGCAACCGGTGCAGATACAGTCTGTTGTTATTGGGCTCGTTAAGGGCTCTGTACTAATCCCATAGCACCCTCCTGCTTGGTTATAGGAAACCGTCAGGTCTTCACTGCGTTTAATCGCCTCGGTTCGGGTCCACTGCAGATCTGATTTTATGCGCTCAGCAACGGAGCGGATGGTGTTCTTTTCAACAATCAAGCCTAATGAGGGGGCCGTCAGCGTGGCTATGATGGCCAGTATCGCTAACACGATTAGCATTTCGATCAGGGTAAACCCGGCTGTTTTTTTCATGGTTTTGTTGCAAATCAATAAGTTTCAAAGATAGTTCAAAATGGCTTGAATACACTTAGGCTGAGCGTTTTTGTCGGTGACTCACGTTATAATGGTTTTTTTTAAAGGGGCTTAAGAGGTTAAAAATGAAGTTGGCAACATTTAGTCATAGCAATCAAACTCGCGTTGGTGCGGTCGTCGGGCAAGAGATGGTCGACTCCACAGGACTTATCGTGGGTTTGACGACGATGGTTGATTTTATCAATTTAGGGGGGCGTGCTATAGCGGCGATGGATCAACGTATTGCCCAAGGGAGTGATCGTTTTGATCTCGATGCAGTTAAGCTAGAGGCGCCGATTTTACAGCCGACTAAATATTTGGCGATCAGTTTGAATTATGCCGACCATATCAGCGAAACTGGTCTTGAAAAACCGGAATTTCCATCGTTTTTTAATAAACAAACCAGTTGTATTATTGGCGATGGCGAGCCGATTCATCGGCCCAAGGTTTCTGAAAAACTCGATTATGAAGGTGAATTGGCCTTAGTGATTGGTAAGCGATGCCGGCATGTACCATTAGAGCGGGCAGCCGATGTTATTTATGGCTATACCATTGCCAATGATGTCTCGGTTCGAGATTGGCAGTTTCGCTCCCCTACTTTTACCTTGGGTAAATCGTTTGATACGCACGGGCCTTTAGGGCCGTGGTTGGTTACGGCAGATGAGGTTGGCGATCCGCATCGGTTGGATTTAAAAACTTGGGTGGGCGGTGAATTAAGACAATCATCCAATACGGCGCATATGATTTTTAATTGTTATGAGATGATCAGTTATCTCAGTACGGTGATGACCTTAGAGCCCGGCGATATTATTGCCACCGGAACGCCATCAGGTGTCGGCGTTAAGATGAAACCGCGCGGTTATATGCTACCCGGCCAAGAGGTTCGAATAGAAATTGAAAAACTAGGCGTCTTAACGAATCCTGTTATCAGTGAGCCGGATTCGACCGTTCAGTATTAAATGAGTAATAAAAAAGCCCCGAAGAGAGTGTTCTCAGCGGGGCTTTTTTGTGGGGCCGTGTTCGTCAGGATAACGAGTCAGGCTGGGTTATCGGGTCTGGTTTTTGGTTTATTTTTTTATAAAAAGGCCAGTTTCGAACGTGTAAGTATTTTCTGATCGGCGTCTTAATAACCGACAGGCATAACGCAATAGAAAATAAACACCAGACGGCAGCGTATTCATTGGGGTCGGTCGTGGTGACATCTGAAATCCAAGGCCCAACAATGTAATGAAAACCGACAAAGCGCCAAGAACCATAGATTAGCGGCAGGATAAAGGCGACTAAAATATAGGTTAAGGCGTGTAGCCCCCAGTTAAAATCAAAAAGCCAGGGAACGGGGTCTGACAAGATGCCGTTTAGTGGCAGTTGCCAAGCAATATGCCAGTCACCGGACACGGAACAAACTTGAGGGCCGCAAAAACCCTCAATACCAATGTTACAAGACCCCGCCCAAGCAAAAGGATACATTTTAACTAACATGGCAATAGCGCCGATCGTGCAGATACTGTAGACGGTGGTTTGGATTTTATATTTTACTTTTTCCGGAATAAAGTACATGGCGACCATGTTGGCGAAAAAAGGTTGGAAAGCAATGTGTAGATAGCCAAACAGAGTGAGTATTTGATTGCTGGGGTTATCACACAGGTCAATATAGACATAAGTGAATGCCTGTAATAATTCCATTAGCGCGAAATACGTTAAAGGAATCCAGAGTTCTTTAGACTCCCCTCTTCTTGCCACATAGACAGCGGCACTGAGCCCTACGGTTGCCAGAACACCTGACGCTTCACCACTCCAACACATAATTGTTTGCCTCTAACTCGATGGGTTTCGATAAAACCCTCTATTATACCTAATTATCAGTGCTTTATATAGTATCGGCCGTCAGAGTTGTGCGGAGTGAGGCGGTTGGTGCTGGAAATTGGCCGCTACCGATCGGTTTTTATTTGCAATTGTAGCTCGTTTTAAAAAGGTTGTGAGTAACAGCCTGTAGGGTAAGCGAGCAGTAGTTGATTAATGCGGCCGCGTTAAATTTCGTTTACTTGAGTGGGTTGTGTGAAATGGATCAGTGAGCCATAACCTTCTTGTTTCATCGCTTGTTGGGGAATAAAGCGTAAGGCGGCAGAGTTTATACAATAACGAAGTCCCGTGGGTTGAGGGCCATCGGTAAAAAGGTGGCCTAAATGGGAGTCGCCGTAAAAACTGCGTAATTCAGTACGGTTCATAAACAGAAAGTTATCCTTTTTGGTAACAAGATGGTTAAGCAAAAGAGGACGCGTAAAGCTGGGCCAGCCGGTACCAGAACGGTATTTGTCGCGCGAAGAAAATAACGGTTCTCCGCTGACAATATCAACATAGATGCCCTGTTCTTTATTATCCCAATATAAATTATGGAACGGCTCTTCGGTGTCATCTTCTTGGGTTACACGGTATTGGAGAGGGGTTAAGGTGTCTTTGATTTTTTTTTCAGGGGGTTTGAAAAAACGAGGAGAGATCTCTGGAGGGGTGAATTTAACTTTTAAGTCTTTACCCCAGGTTTTTTCTAGGTAGGCGTCTCGGCCAGAATTATTCCGATAAAAACTATAGCGAAGTGGGTTTTTCAGGTAATAGTCTTGATGATACGGTTCGGCAGGGAAAAACCCGTTAAAAGCGCGTATTGAGGTAACGATGGGTTGTTGAAAACGATTGGAATCATTGAGGTTTTTACGGGATTGGTCGGCAATTTCTTTTTGTTCAGGGCTGTGATAAAAAATAGCACTTTGGTACTGTTTACCGCGATCAACAAATTGACCTTCACGGTCGGTTGGATTAATTTGACGCCAGAATGCGGCTAATAGGTCTGCATAGGTTATGGCGGCAGGATTATAGAAAACCTGTACGGCTTCTAGGTGTTCGGTGGTTCCTCGGGAGACTTGTTCGTAGCTTGGATTTTTTATCTGGCCGCCACTAAAGCCAGAAATAACGTGATGGACGCCGGCGAGTTTTTCAAAGTCAGCCTCTACACACCAAAAGCAACCGCCGGCAAAAGTCGCGACGGCCAGTGGGTTGTTTTGCGTTAAAAGGGCTGGGGCGGTGTTTGCAGTAACCGGGTTATTCTGAGTTTTTATCGTATAAAAAACAATTCCGATTAAAATAAGGCTAATGATCAATAATTTCATAGAATTGAAGTATAAAGCGTTACCAGAAAAGAAGGCGCAAAACTGTTAATTAATAGGATCTTGATTTTTTTGTTTGGTTCCGTATCTTGAATGAGTGATAGGTAAACCTATGAAATTAATAAAGAAAGTGGTATAGTTCCTTCCAGCGTTAAATCTGCATTACTAAAGTTTCATTATTCGTTCATTTTACAGTCTCTTTCACTAGGGTTGAATTGATTTCTTAGTGTGGTGAGTTTCCTGAAGGCGTTTCAAAAGCGTTCGTTTACTTTTCAGTTGATTTCTTAAGAACACACCCATAGCTGCAGTATGGCGTTTTATTAATTATTTAGGTATATGCATGACTCTTGATACTACAGTGATTTTATTTAAGGATTTAAATTTATCCGACCCGGTTTTAAAAGGATTAAACAGTGTTGGCTATGAAACGCCAACCCCCATTCAAGCTCAAACTATTCCACCGTTATTGGCTGGAAAAGACGTATTAGGTGAGGCGCAAACAGGAACCGGCAAAACGGCCGCGTTCGCTTTACCTATTTTATCGCGTATAGACACCAAGAAAAAAATACCACAAGTTTTAGTACTAGCGCCAACCAGAGAGTTAGCGATTCAGGTTGCTGAGGCTTTTCAGACCTATGCGGCAAAAATTAAGGGCTTTCACGTGCTGCCGGTTTATGGCGGGCAGGATTATAGTGGACAAATAAGAGCCTTGAAGCGGGGCGTTCATGTCGTAGTGGGCACGCCAGGGCGGGTCATGGATCATATGCGTCGCGGCACCTTGAATGTCAGTGAGTTGGATTGTTTGGTTCTTGATGAGGCCGATGAGATGCTCCGGATGGGTTTTATCGATGATGTCGAATGGGTCATGGAGCAAACACCACAAGATCGACAAATCGCCCTATTTTCTGCAACGATGCCTAAAGAAGTTAGGCGTATTGCACAGCGTTTTTTGAAAGATCCTAAAGAGATTACCATTAAGGTTAAAACCACAACGGCAGAAACTATTCGCCAGCGATTTATGACCGTTAGTGGTGTTCAAAAGCTCGATGCGCTGACCCGTATTTTAGAAGTTGAATCCTTTGATGCCATTATTATCTTTGTAAGAACCAAAACGGCAACGGTCGAGTTAACAGAGAAATTATTAGCGCGGGGGTATGGCGCAGCGGCTATCAATGGTGATATTGCGCAAAATCAGCGCGAGCGGACCATTAATCAGTTTAAAAAAGGAAAGTTAGATATTTTAATTGCAACGGATGTTGCCGCACGTGGTTTGGATGTGCAGCGCATCAGTCATGTGATCAATTATGATATTCCTTATGACACCGAATCTTATGTGCATCGTATTGGGCGTACGGGTCGCGCTGGGCGAGAAGGTGAGGCGATCTTATTTGTAGCGCCACGTGAAAAGCGCATGCTGTCTTCTATTGAACGGGCAACGCGCAAGAAAATTGAGCCGATGGAATTGCCATCCACAAAAGTGATTAATGAAAAGCGAGTGGATCGTTTTAAAGATAGGATAAACGATACTATTGCCAGTGGCGATTTGGTTTTTTTCGAGAAACTATTGACCGACTATCAGCAAGAACATGATGTGTCTACAGTCACCGTTGCGGCTGCTTTGGCGAAGTTATTACAGGGCGATGAGCCGATGTTGATTGAAAAGAGTGCAAAGCGTCAACGGGGTTCTGATGAACGATCTCAAGACAGAAGGTCGCAACGCAGCTCTGACGACCGTAATAAAGGCCGTAAGTCGAAAGAAAGAAACCAGTCAGCGATAGATAAAGACACTTCACAACGGCCACCAAGAAAAGGCGCTCCAGGCGTTGAAATGGAGCTTTTTCGGCTAGAAGTGGGTAAAAATGACGGTGTTGAGCCGGGTAATATTGTCGGCGCTATTGCCAATGAAACAGGATTAGAAGGCGACCTTATTCAGAAAATAAAGATCTTTGACGACCATTCGACGGTGCATTTACCGGAAGGTATGCCGAGGTCATTACTTCGATCTTTGAAGAAGGTCTGGGTCTCTGGTAAACAATTGAATGTCACTATTGTTGGTGGTAAGAAGAAGCCTAAAGCAGAAGGGTAAGATTCATCTGATAAGGGTAAAAAGAAAAAACAAACCAAATAAATAAGCTTATGCAGTGCGCTTTTTGGCTAAAATGGGTATCTAATTTTGGCTAGAATCGTTATGTTATTAGCTATAGAATGACCGCCTATTAGAGTGATTTGTTTTTCAAATAGCACGACAACGTGGAGTTAGGTGTCAATAGTGGCCATAGTTTTGGAAGATTTAGTTCAAACCCGTATTCCGACTAAGCACGGTGAGTTTGATCTGCATTATTATTCTAATAATGTGGACGATAAGGAGCATATTGCCTTTGTAAAAGGTGATGTCTCCGGGGCTAAGGATGTTCCTGTAAGAATACATTCCGAATGTTTTACCGGTGATGTCTTAGGGTCAAGGCGCTGTGATTGCGGTGAGCAATTGGATTTGGCCCTGCAATTAATTAATGAAGAAGGTTTCGGCGTTCTGGTCTATTTGCGTCAAGAGGGTCGTGGTATTGGCTTGCTGAAAAAATTACAGGCTTATAATTTACAGGATGAGGGCTTGGATACGGTTGATGCCAATATTCATTTAGGGCATTTAGCAGATGAGCGAGAATATAATTTGGCAGCGCTTATGTTGGAGAATTTAGGTGTTGGCTCGATTCGTTTAATCACTAATAACCCTAAGAAAATTGAAGATATGCGCCAATTGGGTGTGTCGATCGCAGGGCGAATCGCAATTGAGTCAGATTATCACAGTGATAATCTTGATTATCTTAAGACTAAGGCGAAAAAGATGCGCCATTTATTGTCTTTTCCTAAGCATGAAGAATAATACTCAGGGTAAAAACATACCTCTGACAAGCGCGCCACTGTTTTTGCGAAAGCTTGTTTTGGGCATCCGAGGCCAAGCAAGCAGCAA
>JYMV01022554.1_pt1 | contig 16344 bp, 13 predicted proteins | sample 338911 | NCBI WGS metagenome assembly JYMV01 (sample SAMN03354496, study PRJNA234377) | hydrothermal vent metagenome | biome: Deep sea; feature: Hydrothermal plumes at the Eastern Lau Spreading Center, Western Pacific Ocean; material: Seawater | place: Tonga | collected 2009 | depth 2000 m m
CGCAAGATGTTGAACAAACTCGCGTGTGCTCGCAGTCTCAGGAAAGAACCTATTCTTACAGCAATGGTGAGACTTACACAGAAACGCAAACTATCAATGTTACCGAAGAAAGAACTGTAGAAGGCACACAGCCATTGTGGGTAGATATTTCCAATGACGTATCGGATTGGACAAACGTTGGTTCAAGAAACTACACAAGCGCTTGGAGCCCAGACATTGTGGGTCAAACATCGGACTTCACCCAAACCCGTTCTTATACTCAAGAGCAGGAAAGAATCATTTCCGAGCGTGAGCAGAACCAATTAAACGGTGATATTCGTGTCGTAAGCAGCACAGTCGAAGAGCAAACCATTACTGGCCAAGAGTCCAGAAATGTGTCTGTATCTGAAACAGCATGGCAAAATGTGGGTAGTGTATTTGATTGCTCTGCTTGGAGCCCTGCGACAAGCACGGTTGATGAGGGCACAAACTTCACTCAAACCCGTGATTGCCAACAGAATCAAGAAAGAGTATGGAATTATGATTCTGGCATAACCAGCATTGATTCAAGAACAGAAACAAAAACTATTACGGTTCAACAGTCTCAAGGTGCTATGGGAACATTAGAGAACTGGACTGCAATTAGTTCGACCTATACATCTTGGGTGAACAGTGGAGATGGATACAGTTATGGCGCATGGTCACCATCAGCAAGCACTCAAACGTCTGATTTCACTCAGTCCAGAAGCTACAGTCAGGATCAAGAAAGAATCAGAACGGAGCGTGAACAAAATAGCTATACAGGTGTTATAAGAAACACTGGCACTTTCACTGAAACTAAAACTGTAACTAAGAGTCAAAATAGAACCATTGATGTGAGTGTAAATAGTTACGCAAATACCGGTGCAACCTATTCATGCACAGCATGGACTCCTACTACAAGCACTGTGGTCGAAGGCACCAGCTTCACTCAAACTCGTGATTGTCAGCAGGATCAGGTAAGAACATGGACTTACAAAGCCGGATCAACAACGATTGCCACCAGAACTCAAACTCAGACCATTACAGTTCCAGAGTCTAGGGATGCTATTGGAACTAAACCTGAATGTCGCTATGGTAGTGGTTCAGAATTCGCAATGGGGAAGGTTGTGTTCATGCAGCAACCGGGAGCAGATGCTACTAGATTACTGTGGAATGGTGAAACATTATATGTAAGTTTTGGATTAAATGATTTTAGTCAAAATGATCCTTATATTGAAAATGGGTATAAGTATTGGAAAGGAAGTTTTGTAGAAAATAGATATACAGGACAAAATAATTACGAAATATGTAGAATTTCAATACAGTAAATTATTAAATGGTATGTAAACAACCTCGCTCTTCAAGGACGCGGGGTATCCAAGTCAATTTCTCAGGCTTCTTTGCTGGTGAAATTCAGGAAAGTTAAATACAGCCATTGTAAAAACCGCCTAACATAAAGTTAAGCGGCATATATTTAAATTTAAGACTTATGTTGACTTTGGTTTTAAATCTTGATCATCAAGAGATAAATCAAACTCTTCATCGTATCTAACAGCGCCTTTGCCACTGTCATTATCGTTATCATCATCATGCCAATTTTGTGGTTCATGTGGCTCCTTGCCTTCATTCATGATTTCTTCAATTTGTTGACGATCAATGGTTTCATATTTCATTAATGCTTTCATCATAAGTTCAAGCTTATCCTTATTTTCAGTAAGAATTTTTTCTGCTTTTTCATAACACTCTTTTGTGATTCGAGTGACTTCGGAATCAATGAGCTTACGAGTTTCTTCAGAAACAGGTCTTTGACTGTTACCACTGAAGCCTTGTCCACCATCTTTAACAGCGTAAAGTGTTGCGCCTAGCTCTTTTGAATACCCCCAACGTGTTACCATGTTGTAGGCAATTTCAGTGGCTCTTTCAATATCATTTGAAGCACCAGTAGTGACACCACCATCTCCAAGGGTCATTTGCTCTGCAATACGACCGCCATACAAGCTGCATATCTGAGAAATCGCTTCATCATAACTCATGCTGTACTTATCTTCTTCAGGAAGATACATAGTAACACCCAATGCTCTGCCACGCGGAAGAATACTAACCTTATAAACTGGATCATGACTGTCGTTCTCTTCAGTTAGTTTCCAGCCAACAATCGCATGTCCTGCCTCATGATAAGCGGTGTTTTGCTTTTCTTTCTCTTTCATAACATGCCCTTGTTTTGCAGGACCCATGATAATTTTATCTTTCGCGTTTTCAAAATCTTCCATAGTAATGATGTCACTACCACGACGCGCTGCCATAAGTGCTGCTTCGTTAGCCAAGTTGGCCAAATCAGCCCCTGAGAACATTGGTGTTCCACGAGCGATCAATTCAGGTTTAACATCATCATCAACGAATTTCTTCTTAAGATGGACCTTAAGAATGTCGGCTCGACCTTTAACATCAGGAAGACCAACATTAACTTGACGATCAAAACGTCCGGGACGTAGTAATGCAGGGTCAAGAACATCTGCACGGTTGGTAGCAGCCATTACAATAACGGCATCTCTTTCATCAAAACCATCCATTTCAACCAGCATTTGGTTAAGAGTTTGCTCCCTTTCATCGTTACCACCGCCATGGCCAGCGCCACGAGCACGACCCATTGCATCAATTTCATCAACAAAGATGATGCAAGGTGCATTTTTTCTGGCTTCTTGGAACATGTCTCTTACACGAGAAGCACCAACGCCTACAAACATTTCAACGAAATCAGAGCCGGAAATACTGTAGAAAGGAACATTCGCTTCACCAGCAACGGCTTTGGCAAGAAGTGTTTTACCTGTGCCGGGAGGTCCAAGCATCAAAACGCCATGTGGGATTTTTGCGCCAAGCTTCCAATATTTGTGTGGATCTTTCAAGAAATCTACAATTTCTTTAACTTCACCAATAGCCTCTTTGTTACCTGCTACATCACTAAATGTAATATTCATTTCTTCGGGTGAGATAAGTTTAGCCTTGCTCTTACCAAAGGAAAAGGGGTTCCCGCCTTTTCCACCGCCGCCACCGGCACCATTCATTTTTCGCATGATAAATATCCAAATAGCAACAAGAACAAAAATAGGGAACAACATACTAAACATTGACGATAAAAATCCCGGTTTTTCTGGTTTTCTCGCGTCAATAAGAACATCATTGTTTAGAAGTTGATCGACAAGCTTATCATCACCAGACGGTGGAAGAATGCTTCGAATCTGTTGTCCTGAAGAAGTTGTGGCAATAATGTCTTGCCCTTGAAGAGTCACTCTTTGGATTTTTCCATTATCAACTTGTTGAACAAATTGATTGTATGCGACAGTTGTAGCCTGAGCTTGCTGTTTTTCAATAGAATTTTGAAGAAGCAAGACAAGACCAAATGAAATTGCAAGCCAAATAATTAGATTTTTTTGCATTAATATCTCCTATTCAAATTTGTTGTTTTATAGTATATATATTATTTTGCAAAAAATCAAATAGAAACTGTATTAATTAGTTAACAATTAACAAATTCTGACACTCCCCATAGCTAAAGCAAGGGGCTTCCTGTCTTTCTAGCTATTTGGTGATGATTGTTAAAAACTATTTACAAAAAATTCTTCTTTTTGTTTGTGATAAAAATAACTTTTAAGAACTTTTTCAGAAACCGGCTCTACGCTTACAATTTCAACGTTGAACCCCCAAATGTTGGCTATATGAGCAATGGTTGATTTTACACTTTGATCATTAAGTAAAACCTCATTATAAGCGTCGTGTTTAATAGTTATTTGTCTGTCACCATAAATATCAACTTCAATTACTTCGAGATTAGGGATTTTAAGATTTACATCATGATTTAATGATAAAGCATTTTTAATTCTTCTGTAGCCTTCATCATCGTGTATATCAGAAACGTTCAAATAATCTTTTTTACTGTCTCTTTCAATTGAAAAGAAGCCAAAGTCTCTCATAACCTTAGGTGATAAAAATTGCATAATAAAATTATCATCGCGATAATTATACATGATATCTTTGGTAACATCTATCCAATTTTTTCCAACAATGTCTGGGAAGTACGTTTCATCTTCTCTGGTTGGCTCTAGGCACATTCTTTTAACATCATTGAATATGGCAAATCCCAATGCATAAGGGTTGATGCCAGAATAAAACTTTGAGTCAAAAGATGGCTGGAAAATAACATTACAGTGTGATGCAAGAACCTCCATAAGAAAACCTTCGTCAACCAATTTATCATCATAAAGTTTGTTCATGATGTTATAGTGAGTAAAGGTGGCAAACCCTTCATTAATAGTTTTGGTTTGCATTTGTGGATAGAAGTATTCCGATTTTTTTCGAACAATCCTAAGTATTTCTCGTTGCCAAGATTCAAGATATGGCGCATTTTTCTCAAAAAAGTATAATAAATTTTCTTGTGGTTCACTTGGAAACTTTAGTTTTTCACCTTGTCCTTCTAATTCTTTTATTTTTCTGGGGATAGTCTTATCCCAAAGTTCATTGGCGTGTTTTTGTAAGAAAATCTCATTTTCAATTTGATTTTCATTGAGTTCTCTTTTTGTTTTATTTTTTCGAATGTGTTTGTTGATGCCATGATGCATAAGAGCATGACAAGAATCCAAAAAAACTTCAACTTCTTTGTGTCCATATTTTTCTTCGCATTCTTGTATGTAATTTTTGGCAAATAACAAGTAATCTATAATATCTTGTGCTCTTGTTCTTTCTTTAAAGAGATAGTTATTCTTAAAAACAGCATTGTGGCCGTAACTGGCATGGGCAATAACTAAAGATTGCATGGGAAGTGTATTTTCTTCCATTAAGTAAGCAATGCAAGGGTCAGAGTTTATGACAATCTCATAGGCCAACCCCATTTGTCCTGTTTTGTAGGATTGTTGCTGTTGAATAAAGTTTTTTCCAAATGACCAATGTTTGTAAAAAACAGGCAAACCATTTGAAGAATAAGCATCCAGCATTTGAGATGAATTTATGATTTCAATCTGATTTTCATACGTATCGAGTTTAAGCCAGTTTTTTGCATATTCAGAAATAACTTTATCGTGTTCTTCAAGTGCATCGAATGTCCAGTCTTCGTTTTGTGGTAGTTTATAACTCATTTTCTCTCTCCTTTGTTTTTATTAAATAAAAATTTTAGAGCTGGGTATACATCCGAGCTTTTTGATATATTGGCACTTTTTACTTTTTCATATTTACTAGAAAGATGATCGTATAAATCTTTCATATCACTATTTCTATGAGCAATATTAACTTCAACATAACTATAATATTGAATTTTTTTCAACGTGTTGTTTTCTAGTAAACTTAATAATTTTTTATTATCATCTGCCCAATTGTCGCCATCACTGGTGTGTGCGATATAGATGTTCCATTCATCTTCAGGGTATTCATTTTCAATAATATCATTGGTTAATTCAATCGCACAGGATGTTCTGGTTCCACCCGTCTCGGTTGAGTAAAAGAACTCTTGTTCATCAACATCCTTCGCAACGGTTGTGTAACGAATAAATCGAACATCAATATCCTCATAATTTCTTTTTAGGAATAAATAAAGCAGAATATAGAACCTTTTTGAAAGTTCTTTTTGCTCTTCTGTCACAGAGGCCGAAACATCCATTAAACAAAACATGACTGCACTGGTAATTGGTTTTTTGATGGGGGTGTTTATCTTATAACGCAAGTCATTTTCTTCAATGTAGCTTATTCGGTTTTTCTTTTTTTCTAATTCTTCAATTAACAAGCCTTTATTGTCAAGATTGCTGTTTTGAATTTCTTTTATTTCACGATTATACATGCCTTTTAGGGCCATTTTTCTTCCAATGGATTCTTTTAGAGATTTCTGTACGTCAAGATTGGCTTGAATTCCATATCGTGAATAACCGTTTTTTTTAATTCCAATTTGTTTGGTTCTGGCCAAAGACTTTTTAACAAGTTCAGGAAGCGCCAATTCTTCAAAAAGATAATTCAAAAACTCTTCATGATTGATTTGGAATTTAAATTCATCTTCTGATACTTCATCACTGTTTCCAGCCCCTTCACCATTTCCGCTTCCTTGTCCTCCTTGACTACCATTTGGATTTGGAATTTTATCTCCTCTTAAGAACTCTTTGTTACCTGTATAGACATCCTCACGTTTTCCAGTTCTGGTGTCGTTTTGTATGGTGGGTTCGTTTAAATCTTCTTTATCAATTGTTACATCAATGCCTTCTTTATTATCGATGATATCGGTAACATTACCTTTTGAAATAGCTTTTTTTACAGCTTGTTGAATATTTTTTTTGTATCTTTCTTTGAATCGTTGAGAATTTTCTGACGATTTTTTGTTGGTGTTTAATCTTCTGTCAATTATAAAGCTCATGATTTCTCCTATCAATATTTTAGAAACAGGGGAGGTTTTTCTCCCCTATGGTTTTTATTGAGATTTTTGAACTCTGATATACCACTCTACAAGTAATTTAACTTGTTTTTCAGTATACCCGTTCTCAACCATTCTAGATACAAAGTTTTGATGTTTTTCTTCATCGTTTTTATTACCTTTCTTTCCAAAGGAGATAATTGGTAACAAATCATCAGTTTTTGCAAACATTTTGGCTTCTATAACTTGTCTTATCTTTTCATAACTATTCCACCTTGGGTTTTCACCCTTATGGTTAGCACGATGTCTAAGTACAAGATTAACCATTTCATTTCTGAAATCTTTTGGATTGGCTATGCCTGCTGGTTTTTCGATGGATTCAAGCTCTTCATTTAAAGCCTGTGGGTTTAAAATGGTTCCATTTTCAGGGTCTCTGTATTCATTGCCTTGAATCCAGAAATCAGCATAAGTAATATATCTGTCGAAGATGTTCTGTCCATATTCGGAATACGAATCAAGATAGGCTTGTTGTATTTCACCACCAATAAATTTAGCGTATTTTTCAACCAATGTCCCATTAATAAAGCTTAAATATTCTTCTTTTTGTTGGTCGCTCCAGATATCAGTTTCTGCAATAGTTTGAAGAATATGAAGTAAATGAACAGGGTTGGCTGCAACTTCTTCCATATCGTAATTGAAAACTCTGGACAGAACCTTGAAAGCAAATCGAGTCGATATGCCATCCATACCTTCGTTGTCGCCAGCTTCTTGTCTATACTCATAGATGGAACGGGCTCTTGGATCTTTCTGTTTGATGTTTTCGCCATTATAGATTTTCATTTTGCTTATTTTGCTTGAATTCTCAACATCTTTCAATCTTGAAAAAACAGCAAGTTGAGCAAGCAATTCCAGTGTATGTGGTGCACAAGGTGCTTGATTAAGTGAACTTTCATGTAGAAGTTTTTCATAAATTTTAACTTCTTCGTCAATTCTTAAGCAATAAGGAACTTTTACAATATAGATTCTATCAAGTAATGCTTCGTTATGTTTGTTGTTTTTAAACGTTTCCCATTCTGATTCATTTGAGTGGGCCAAAATGACACCATCAAAAGGAATAGCAGGTAACTGTTCAGTTCCTTTATAATGACCTTCTTGAGTAGCTGTCAATAATGGGTGAAGAACTTTAAAGGGCGCTTTAAACATTTCAACAAATTCTAAGAGGCCTTGGTTAGAGCGACACAATGCACCGCTATAAGAATAAGCGTCAGGGTCATCCTGAGAATAGTGCTCTAGTTTACGAATATCCAATTTGCCGACAAGAGTAGAAATATCTTGATTATTTTCATCTCCCGGCTCTGTTTTTGTAATGGCAACTTGTTCCAAAATGGAAGGTTGAATTTTTAAAACTTTAAATTGTTCTAAATCACCCTGAAATTCTTTTAATCTTTTTACCAGCCAAGGACTTTGAACATTTTTCAAATAGCGATCTGGAATATTTAACTCCTTTTCGGACATTTCACCATAATCTTTTTTAGTAAGTAATCTAAGTGGGCTTTCAAAGGTGGGGGATATTTCAAGTTTATTATCTTTTCTAACGGCTAGGACATAAATGGGTTCTTTTTCCATAAGCTCCTTTAGTTTTTCAGCTAAAGACGATTTACCACCACCAACAGGGCCTAATAAGTAAAGAATTTGCTTTCTTTCTTCAAGCCCTTGAGCAGCATGTTTAAAGAAAGAAACCACTTTTTCAATAACATTTTCCATTCCGTAAAATTCTTTAAAAGCAGGGTATTGCTTAATAACTCTATTGTTAAATATTCGACTTAGTCTCGGATCTTTACTCGTATCAATAACTTCTGGTTCACCAATGGCTTTTAGCATTCGCTCCGCTGCTGTTGAATACATTGAAGGGTCTTTCGATGCTCTTTCGAGATATTCAAAAAAATCCATTTCTTCTAAAGACTCTTTTGAATAATGCTCTTTGTAATCGTTTAAAATTTTTTGATTGATACTCATAATGCTCTCCTTTATAAGTGTTTTTACTTACTAACTGTTGACCCTTTAATATTAGCATCAAAAAAGATAAGGTCAATTTTAAAACTTTATTTTTTTTAAATCCAAAGTTGTTGTATAATAAAATAAAAAGGAAAAAAATGAAGATTTTTAAAGAATATCTTTTTTTAATAACATTGCTTTTAAGTCCAATCTTATTGTTTATGGATATTAATTTTCCAGTATTGAATTCGTTACCAGATTACAAAGTTTTCTACCATAACTTAATAAGCGGTTCTTATATTTATATTGCAGCCACATGTTTGTATTTTATTGTTTTATTATTTTTCGTTTATAGAATATACAGATATTACAAACCTAGATGGCGAGTTAAAAAAGCAAAAGAAGTATTGTTGAAAATAAGACAGTTTGATACTACAAGATCGCATACAGGTGTTATTAATTATCTTAAAAAAATTGATCCGTTTGTTTTTGAAGAATTACTTTTAACCTGTTTTAAGGAGGCGGGGTGTAAAATTAAGAGAAACCGTCGATATACTGGTGATGGTGGGATTGATGGGAAAGTCTGGATAAGTGGGAAACAACATTTGATTCAAGCAAAAAGATACAAAGGGCACATTAAAAAAAGTCATGTAGAAGAATTTATATCATTGTGTAAAAAGAAAAAGAAACATGGATTATTCATACATACTGGTCGAATAGGTAGAGAAAGTTTTTCGTTAATTCAAAATGATCCTAAAATAGCGAATATTAACGATAAAGAATTAGTCGAACTCATTAAAGACCCTATAAACTTATTGAGAAGTTTAAAAGAAATTAGTTAAAGTTAAAGTTTAATAAGGTCAGGTCAATATCTTTTTTGAGATTCAAAAGGGGGTTGATCTGATTTTCCATGAAGAATCGTGTTAACGTGTTGTCATCAGGTTCAAGATATCGCCAATGATAATTGTCCATTTTACTCTGGTAAAAATAAATGTTGGTAGGTAATATTGATTCTTTGAATTCAGGCTCACCACTATTATTCAATGATGAAATATAAAAGATTTCACCATTTTCATCATAGTTAAAAATATTGTAGAAAAATTTATTCGATTCTGAAAAGATAACTTTGTTTGATATAGTAAATGTGGTGTCACTTTCTCTTGTGTTCGGATAAATAATGATTTTAATACGAATATCAGATTGAAAATCTTTTTTGCTAACAGGGTTTTTTAAGAGTTTTTCGATGTAAAAATTATCAGAATTAATATTTTCTAATGGAATTTTAACATCAAATTCAAAATTATTTTTTTGTTTCATGAGAGATAAATCAGATAACTTTATTTTTTGACATCTAGGATCTAAGAGATCACTCATTGTGTTACATGTAAAGTAATCATTTGTGTCAATAAAAACAGTTTCAGTGATTAGTTTCTTCTTGTAATAAATTGTATTATTCTGCTCTGTCATAATTACCTCGAAGCGCTATTATATCACATTTTTGTATTTTGTCAATCTCTATATTTTGTTTCAAGCTATTGATTTATATATAGAATGTGCTAGTATAAGGTTAACAATGAGTTGATATCAAGTATATCATAGTTAAAGTAAAACAAATTCCGAGGAGGAAAATATGATAGTTAATCTTACAGGTGATAATATAACACTAACCCCCGCACTAAAAGAATTTTCAAACGAGCACATCAATAAATTAAAACATTATAACGACAAATTAACTCGTGCTGAAGTGCTTATCAAAAAAGAAGGGGTCTACTGTATTGCCGAAATTAATGCGAGTCTTCCAAAACAAGAGCTTCATGCAACGGCAAAACATGAAAACATGTATCAAGCGATAGATGGCGCGACGAAAAAGATATCCTCTCAATTAAGAAAGTTTAAAACCAAGAGAATGCAGAAGCACAAAGGTGTTTCAATAGGGCAAGTTCTAGAGTAAGTTATGAAAATTTTGTTGTTTTAACCCGCTTTATAAGCGGGTTTTTTTATGCCTTTTTCTTGATTTTATTTTTGATTGATATATGGTTATTTCAAAGGTGAGATAACATGAAAAATAATACAATCAATAAATTAAACTGGCTAGTCATCGTTTCGTTTGGTTTCGTTTTTATTATTTTGTCGATTTTAATTACCTCAAAATACATATCAATTTATAAAGCCAAATACCTATATCAATCAACTCCAGAAGAAATAAGCTCATATTACAACAGCAAAGTTTTTTTAAAGCCCAAAAAAGGTATTTTTGTGCCTTTTAATGGAACTGATAATTACTACCCAATATTAAAAGAAAATCTAAAAAACAATGAATATATCATTATAAATTCTGTATTTGAGCCCAAGAAGTTTATTTATCTTGAAAAACACAGCGAACTTTTAAAAAATAATAATAAATTACCTGTATTAAATCGTGGGATCAGGCAACTTAAAAACTTTGAAAATGTTAAAAATTTACCTAATTTCTATTCCGGCGATTATTTTGCTTTTAGTTTTTTTACTTATGACGAAATAAGCACAGGTAATCTGGTTTTTGAGCACGATGAAAGCAAACAAAACAAAGTTCTAAATGATGAAGAAAGAAATCAACTGTTTATAATATTTCATGAGGTAATGCACTCTCATACTTTACAAAATATATTAGAAGGTTTACTGCTTGATAATAATAACAAACATAATAAAATATACTATTCTCAGATAAAAGAGGCGCATTCAGATTTAAGTAGTATTTTGGCAATAGCAAAATTGTATAATCTATCTTTTCATGATGAATTTAAACAGTATTTCGAAGAATTGAAAAAATTCAGGTATGCATATAATACTTATAGGAACGTTGATTTGACCAGTCATGATGTGAAAAAATCACTGTTGTTATTTGAAAACGAGTTATCAAAAGAAAACTATGATAAAATAAAAACATTATCATTTAAAGCCATTCCATACTTTGTGTTTGATATTATAAAAGGTATTCCTTATTCATCTGACGCTTATTTTTTAAATGAAAGAGCCAATCACTGTTTAGAAATAAAAAACTGTACACCCGCTGAAGTTGAATATTTAATTTATGGTCTTTATCGATATATACCAGAAGAAAAAAATTTTGAGAAAACCGGATTTCCTGAATTCGAAAACCGGTATGATATGATGAATTCGTTTTATGAATTATCCAAAGATGTATTACTCAAAGAAAAAGAAGAAATCTACAATTCTGTAATTAAAGAAAATTTATTTATAAGAAAACACCAACTTTCTTTTGAGAATCTATTGAAGAAGTATGAAAATTTTAATTAACTTCTTCAAGGTTTTTTCTTTTTTTCAAAAAAGCCTCTTTTAATTCTTTAACGTATTGTTGATTAAATAACTCAGATTTAGCAGGGGTGTCAGATACTTTAGCGACATTTTTACCATTACACTTGGTCATTTTCATTACAATATCAAGTGGCTCTGGCCCTAAATCATTTGTCAGGTTAGTTCCGATTCCGAAAGACACCAAGGCTTGTTCATGAAATCTGTCATAAATTTCAATGGCCTTATCAAAATTCAAACTATCACTGAATACCAGCTTTTTGGTTTTAGGGTCAATGCCCAGTTTTTTATAATGAGCAATAATTTTTTCAGCCCAAATAAAAGGGTCGCCAGAATCTTGTCTCACACCATCAAACGCTTCGGCATATTCTTTATCAAAGTCTACAAGAAAATCATCAAGAGTGATAACATCGGTTAATACAACGCCCAAATTGTCGCCATACTCTTTAATCCAATATTTCATTGCCTCTTTTTGACTATCCAAAATATCAGATGATAAGGCCTGAAAAGCTTGAAGATATTCATGAGCCATTGTGCCCATCGGTTTTAGTTTGTATTCATTCGCTAAATACAAATTACTTGTTCCCTGTAAATGCTCTTTGGCCTCATGCGTTAGATAGTGAACGATTTCCATTTGCCATTCTCGACTAAAGCGTCTTCTGGTCCCCATTTCTGTGAATTTAAAGCCTTTTCTGTTTTTTATTTTATCAATTTTCAAGCCTAGTCTTCTTCTTCCCTCTTCAAAAAGGTCGGATTTTTCTCTTTTGCTCATATTTATGGTTAGGTTTCTAAAATAGACTTCATTAATAATAGAAAGAATGTAGATTTCATACAAAATCGTTTTCCACCAGAGCCCTTTTGTTTTGATGGATAATTTACCATCAATGATTCCTACCTCTATGTCATTAATATCAAATCTGAATGTTTCCAGAAATTGAATAAATTCTTCTTTAATAAACGGAATGCTTCTTAAAAAGTTTAATTCATTAAATCTGAATTCCAAAAACCTAAGCTCTGAGATTTCTTTTTTTATTTCATCAATATAAAGAGTAAGGTCAATGTTTTTATTGCGGCAGTAAAATGAATTTTCAACATAAGTCTTAGGAAAAAAATGAACAACCACTTGCATCATTGTCAACTTGTAAAGATCAGTATCAATGAGTGAATTAACAATGGGTTGTTCATTAAATTTCATATCTTTTTTTCCCTTATTGTGAAATAATTTCGTCTTCATTATACACGAGAACGACACCGTTATCAAACATATCTCGTAAGCATTCATCTGTTTTAATATCATCAATGCCACGACACGCATCAACAGTTAGATACACTTTAAAACCAGCGTCGTTGAGCTGCATAACTGTATTGTAAACACAAAAGTCAGTTGCAAGGCCACCAACAATAACATTTTTGATACCTTTCGCCTTCAAATACTCAATAACACCCGTAGACATCTTGTTATGAAGGTCATGATAGCAAGCGCCATAAGGGTGCATATCCGGCTCAACTCCTTTCCAAACAAAAAAGTCATAGTCCTGTGGATGAGGAAGTGTGTTTAAAAGTTCACAGCCCTTCGTGCCAGAAACACAGTGCTGATTCCAATGCACATCAACGTTCTTATAATCACCTTCTACTTGTGAAAGGATAGGTTTATCTTCAGTAACGTTCCAGACAGCATTTGCTGGATGAGCGTCTTTTGACCCCACCCTGATACTTGCCAGTTTTGCATTTCGATTAAGATACGGTGCTATTTGATCACCTTCATTCACAGGCAGTTCATCTGGACAAATAGGGGTGAACCCTTTTTGTGCGTCAACATCAAAGCTTGCTGTTTCATTTTTATTAATAGTATACATAATTGACTCCTGTTTGTTTCTTAATTAGATAATAGCAAAAATCAACTAAGTTGTCAAGAGTATTTAACATTTTTTTATACATGAGTATTATAATACTATACAGAAAAAAATTAGGTTATTCATATGAAAAATGAAAAAGGTTTTTCTATGATAGGTTTAATGGCAGTCGTTGCCATCGTATCTATTATAGCCGTAGTATCCCTCCCTGTTTACAATCAATACATTGAAAGAACAAAAGTCTCAAAAGAGATTCCGGTTATCGGAACGTATAAAAATGATATTGCGTCGTGTTTTATGAAGAAAGACAGTCTTAAATACTGCAACGACGGTGAAAGCGGCATTCATCCGGGTTTAGATGATAATGGTAAAATATTATCTCTAAAGGTATTAAAGGGCAATATCGTTATGATAATTGATGCTCAAAACCATATAGAAGATGTTGATCCAATTGAATTAATATATGTTGTTAATCCAAATGTAGACGGGACTTTTCCGACCTTGGATTGGAATTTATATTGTAACGATTACAGCAGTGATAACAATGCGTTAGCTAAAGAATGTAAAGGTCTTATTATCGATAAAGATGGTGATGGTTACAACGACAGCGTTGAAGAAGAATGGGGAAGTGATCCATTAGATCCAGACAGTGTTCCAGAAAACTGGCAAACTCTCGAATCCTTATTTACTGATTGGTCCAATAACGGAGGTCGTGTTTACGATGATGATTGGAGTCCAGAAATAAACAACCAGACCAGCGATTTCACACAGACTCGCTCTTACACACAAGAGCAAACTCGCGAAAGAACCGACAGAGAGCAGGACAGTTTCTCGGGTGATATTCGTGTCGTTGATGTTGTGACCGAAACCCAAACATTATCCGGTGAAGAAAGCCGTGATGTTATTGTTAATAACACAAGTGGTGGCTGGGTTGATACCGGCAGTGCTTACGATTGCTCTGACTGGACACCACCAGCCAGCGATTATTACGAAACTCAAATGATAGATCAGACTCGTGATTGTTCACAAGATCAAGAAACAATCTATTCCTATAGTGTTGGTGGAAGCTTTACTGATACGCAGACTGTTAACATTACCGAGGAAAGAACAGTAGAAGGCACACAGCCATTATGGGTTTCTATTTCCAATGACGTATCGGAATGGACAGATGTTGGGTCTAGAAATTACACAAGTGCGTGGGGGCCAGATATTATAGGCCAAACCAGCGATTTCACACAAACTCGTTCTTACACGCAAGAGCAGGAAAGAACTATTGCCAAGCGTGAAGAGAATCAATTAACGGGTGATATTCGTATTGTTAGCAGCACAACCGAGCCTCAAGTCATTAATGGTGAAGAGTCCAGAAACGTAACGGTTACTGAAACAGAATGGCAGAATGTAGGAAATGTATTTAACTGTGGATCTTGGGGTCCAGAAGCAGACACCATAGAAGAAGGTCAGGTCTTTACTCAAAACCGAGATTGCTTGCAAGAGCAAGAAAAAACCTACACTTACTCTGCTAATAGTAATAACATAGGTTCAATGACCATTAATCGTGATACTCAAGTCACTGAAGAGCGCGAAGAAACAGGCACTAAAATTGTTTGGACACCTATTCCTTCAACAACACTGTGAAAGTGCTGCAAATTCTACTTATGGATACAATAGATATAAGTCAGCAGACTTCGTAAAAGGAACTGGTAATAAATGTATTGTAAGATTCTAATATTACTATAATAACGAAGAGAAGGTGTTTTACCTTCTCTTTTTTTTTGAAAAAACATTGATTTTTTAATAGTATTTTGATACTATAGAGCCATAATTAAGGAGACGGAAAAATGAATATGACTATCAATAACTTCAATGATTCAACAACTACAAAGGCTTTTAGTTCTTTTATTGAGGTGTTTGATATGGCACCAAGCATCCTTTCTAAAGCAAAAGCGATTGTAGGTATTCAAAAAGAGAAATTTGACAAAGCCGAACGATTGATATTCGAGCGTTTTCTTTCTCATTTTATTTCTAAAAATCACAAGCTTTTGGATCAAAAAACATTGATAAAAATGATGGAATTAAGCTCTGAGCATGAAAGTGTTGATTATTCAATTACTCCCATGCCTATTGAGCATATGGAAAAACTTCCAACTGATTACATTGAATTTCATTAAGGATTAAAATTATGAGCATTACAGAAAAACAAAGAGATATGATATTAAGGCTCGATACAAAAGGGCCGGATGAACCATCAATATGCAATGTTATTGAAAACAAAGAAGGAAAAGAGTATGTATCAACACTGTCTTGGAAAAAAGATGGTGCTTTTATTGAAAGGCCAAACAATGCTCCTAATAACATTGTCTATAATGAAAATGGTGATATATTGGCTCAAAATTGGTGTATAAGTTCTGGTGGCGAAGGTTTGTTTAATGAGCAGATGCACAATACTTACGGCCCAGCATCTATATTTACGATTGAGATAGAGGGTGAGTTTCGGGAAAAATTTTTCTATTACCTGAAAGGCGTGTGTCAGAATAGTAAAATTGAAACATTTATAAAAGAAAACAATATAGAAACAAATTATAGTTCAGGTAAAGAGCTTGATAGAGATATCCTTGAACTTTACCTTTTGAACTACGGGAATTAGAACCAAGTCAGGGCAACAATAACAATAATAATGACTGAAAATATTCCAAGGATGGATTTTGCGTATAAATTAAACCCACCACCTGTTTTTAAAAGTGAATTACCGCAATGTGGACAAAGGTATTGGGTTTGAACATTTGTAAAATCACTCCCGCCATA
>JYMV01035164.1_pt1 | contig 16341 bp, 15 predicted proteins | sample 338911 | NCBI WGS metagenome assembly JYMV01 (sample SAMN03354496, study PRJNA234377) | hydrothermal vent metagenome | biome: Deep sea; feature: Hydrothermal plumes at the Eastern Lau Spreading Center, Western Pacific Ocean; material: Seawater | place: Tonga | collected 2009 | depth 2000 m m
GGTTGCGGTCAAATCCATTTTTCAAGGAAATACCTATCCAGGCAATGATACCCAATAGTGCTGCTAAAAACAAGGTCAACATCATGCTCCAGGGTCCTAGCCAGGCACCAAGTATCAAGCCCAATTGAATATCGCCCCAACCCATACCTTGACGGCGTGTTATCAAAAAAGTCATACCCATCATCATCAAAGGAATAAATACTCCGGCCAATGCGCCCCAAATTACGAATTGCCATTCAAGAATACCGCTTATAACACTCAACACGATGAAGGCTAAGCCGGTCATGATTAAAGACAAAGGTATCATCATAGTTTTCAGATCGATCCACGCTAAAGTAATCAATACAGATGTGAACATTGCTGTCAGACCAGCTTGCAAAGGTTCAAAAACAGCAAAACAAACAGCCCAGACAAATCCTGTAATTGCTTCCACCACAGGATATTGCCAGGAAATGGATGCATCGCATGCTGAACATTTACCCCTTTGCAGGATAAATGATACTAACGGAATATTTCTATACCAGGGAATAATTGTTTTACAATGCAAGCAATGCGACCTAGGGCTCAATATTGATTCTTCCCTGGGCAGGCGGTAGATGAGCACATTGAGAAAACTGCCAACTAGAGCACCTATAACAAATATTGCTATGATCGGCAGCCAGTCCATCACAACCCCTGCTGTAGTGCTGAACCTAAATAAAATACAGGCAAATAAGTTACAATCACCATGACGGCTATGACTGCACCTACCATCAAAATAAGTAATGGTTCAATCAACGTGGTCATGCGATCTACCAACGCGTTAACCTGTTTGGAATAAAACTCAGAAGCATTATCCAAAAGTGAATCAAGTTCACCTGTCTCTTCACCGGTGGCTGTTAATTGCAATAAAATGGAAGGAAATCGTTCTGTACGCCGCAAGGCAGTACTGATATTAAAGCCGTCACGAATGTATCCTGTTGCATCTTCAATGGCAACTTCATACACACGATTATCAACGATTTTTTTCAAGAGTTTCATGGATTCAATAACTGGTACACCGGCACCGATTAAAATTCCGGCTGTCTTGGAAAATTTATTCAAAATGGACTGTTCCACCAATGAGCCAAATACAGGGCTGTTTAACTTGATGGAATCAATGATATAACCACCGCGACGTGTTTTTGAAATAAGCCAGCCACAGAATATTGTACCGAAAATAGACAATAATATCCCTCCAAAATGAGAACTGACCCATTCACTAATATACACCATATACAGGGTTGCAGCCGGTAATCTGGCACCCAATTGAGCATACACATCTGAAAATTGAGGTATTATATAAATAAACATACCTGCCATCATTAAAAACAGAAAAATAACCATAAACACAGGATACGTCATGGCGGAACGTACTTTACGGCGGACATCGTCTAGATTTTCCAGATATTTTGCAAGTTGATCCATGATTTCATTCAAATTACCACTGACCTCTCCTGCTTTTGTCAGCGCAATATAAAGATTGTTAAAAACACCAGGATGCTTCTGCATGGATTCAGAAAGCGATAATCCTTTACGGATATTTTCACTGACATTTATCAGAACTTTTTTGAATCGCGTATGCCGCTCCTCTGTAGCAAGTCCATGAATAGATCTTTCCAATGTTAAACCGGCTGAATACATTGTAGCTAACTGACGAGTAAAAAACACCAAATTGCTCAATGGTATGCGGTTTTTCATACGCTCAATCGAAAGGTTTATCTCATCTATGAACGGACCTATAAAATCCCAGCTTGTATCAACTTCTTGCAGATTTACAATAATCTGATTATTAGCTGCCAATTTCAGCATAGCTGTATCTAAGCTGTCAGCACGTATTTCGCCTTCACGGCGAGAACCGGCATTATCTTTAATCAAATAGGAAAAAACAGGCATTAAAAGTCTGTTACAGTTGAGCGCAGTATTTCAGATATGCTTGTATCACCAGCAAGTATTTTGCGGATACCGCTGTCACGGAGATTGGCCATACCTTCGTCCATCGCTTTTTGACGTATCTCATCCTCATTGGCATTTTCATATACCAAACCGCGAATTTCCCTGGACATGGGAATCAATTCAAAAATACCTGTACGGCCGTGGTAGCCAGTATTTCTGCAATGACTACACCCTTTTCCTCTAAAAATTTCATTGCTATTCAACATGGATTTATCCAAACCAACCATTTCCAGTTCTTCTTTTGTAGGCGTGTATGATTCTTTACAATTTTTACAAATGGTTCGCACCAGACGCTGGGCCATCACAAGATTTAAACAGGATCCCACCAAAAAAGGTTTTACACCAATATCCAGCAAACGGGTAATGGTAGAAGCGGCATCATTAGCGTGCACCGTTGAAAAGACCAAATGTCCTGTCAATGAAAATTTAACTGCAATGTCTGCTGTTTCTTCATCACGAATTTCCCCAATGAGCAATATGTCAGGATCTTGACGCAGAATGGATCGTAACGAAGCAGAAAAGGATAAACCAATACTATCATGAGTCTGTACCTGGTTGATGCCGTCCATTTGATATTCCACGGGATCTTCGACAGTTGTGATATTCGTACCTTCACTTTTAATCTCTTTCAAGGAAGCATATAGGGATGTTGATTTACCGCTTCCTGTAGGACCTGAAACCACAACCATACCATAGGGTTGTGCGATAACACGCTTAAAGATGGAGTACATGTCCTGTTCAAAACCAAGGCTCTTGAGATTAAAAGCAAATCCTGATTTATCCAGCAGACGCATGACGACTTTTTCACCATAGACTGTTGGTAATATGGACACACGCACATCAATCTCACGGTTTGTTGCCTTAATGGTAAAACGGCCATCCTGGGGCAGTCTGCGTTCGGCAATATTTAATTTGGATAGAATTTTAATACGTGTAACCAAACCACTTAAAGATGTGGCCGGCGGTGTCATAATGGTTTGTAAAACACCATCAATCCTGATGCGAACATTGACATTTTTACTTTGCGGTTCAATATGGACGTCTGTAGCCCGTTCCTTGATAGCTTCCTGGAGGATCAGGTTCACCAGTTTTACAATGGGTGCATCTTCAGCCGATACTTTATCTGGTGATAGGTCGACTTCTTCAGCATCATCTTCATCACCGGTGATCACTTTGATAACTTCAAAGACTTCTTCCACTTCACCAGATTGACGGATTTTACCATAAAGTTCATCCATGGCCCTCTGGAGTCCGGAAGAACCGGCCACCAGTACATCCGGAGTGAGTTTGGTGAGACGTTTCAGGTTATCAATAGCGACTAGGTCTTCCGGGTCTTCCATGGCAACCTGGATTGTGGAATTGGATTTACCTAACGCCAGGAGGTTATGTTCACGGGCAAAATCTTCAGGGATCAGCTTGACTACTTCCAGATCCGCGTTGAACAAGTTATCCTCTTCTACTGCCTGATAACCTAACTGCATTGCGTATACTGTTACTAAATCATCTTCTGTAATCGCACCGCTGTGCATCAATGCAGCACCTAATTTTTCACCGGACTTTTGCTGTTCAGCTAACGCGCGGTTGAGTTGCGATTCATCGATTTTTTCAAGATGAACCAGGATTTCACCTAGCTTCGAAAATTGTGGATTGAATTCAGCCATAATCAGGGACCTGCAGGTGTTCTAACCAGCAAAATATCCAATGGATCACTGGTGATGGATTGTGCAATTAACAGCGTCGCCGTGAGACTGGAAGTGAAATCTTCGTACTGAGCCGGGTCATCTGAACCTACTATCCATGCACATATTCCAATATCATATTCAACAACCCAGATAACCAGTCCGTCTTCATCTGTTGTACCTACATTGTTAGCAATGGGTACTGCAGGCCAATAAATGTTTGCAGCACCCGGAGCATTCATAGAAATGGGTGCACCATTAACGGGATTACCATAATAGTCCTGGAGAGTACCGGTAATGTTGAGTTGGACAGTAGAAGCTCCTAAAGCAGTAAAGTCGACGTATGTAGTTGCAGCACTTAATATCAACGTCCCCGGTACGAAGGTCATTGTTGCTTCACCTTCTTCTTCATTGATACGCACAGAAACTGTGTCTCCATCAGCACCAAAGGTTAAAGCTGGCATCTGTGGAATAAATAATGGTTGTGAAGGCAAGGCCTGAGTATGAATCACCATTTAAATTCGGATTTCCTGTATAACTGACACCTTCCACAAATGCTTCAATAAGTGTATCGGGTGGGATGGGATCAATTGTCCAATATATATAGGTACTGTCTGCCACTGGATTATACCATAAGTCATACACCATCGCTGATGCTTCCGTCTGATAATAGCCGCCGCCAACTGGCATTGTATTCAAAGGATCATATTCAGCTTCAATATTTGCAGGCGGGCCGGTCGCAATTGTTACTGGAATCGCCGTAGCAGATATTGATACAGAGTCATACATGAGTACAGCTGTTACCCTAATAGGGCCGGGAGCCGCACCGCTATTCAATGAAACACAGGCTTCTCCATTTGCAGTATAAGCAGAATCGATAATACCGGCGTTATTCAGGTTTGCACCTTCTGGAATATTCGGGCCAAGTGTGAAAGTTACGAGATAGGGTGTCTGTACCAGCACACCATTTTCATCATATACACGGGCACAGATATCGGTGGATTCGGATCCACCGCCGCCCACAACCATAATTTCACCTGGGTGTGATGAAGGTATTTGAATATATGCAGGAATACCTGATGATGTATCCCTGATGGTGATCTGCACAGAATCTATCACAAGACCAAAGACCGGATGCTGATAACGGGCAGACACTGTAGAAACTCCTATTTCATTAGGATCTCCTGTATCAGAAAATTCAACTTCTGCATTACCTGTACTATCGGTTAATTTGCTCAATTCACTCAAATAGCCATTTGTACTTTCAAAATATAATTCAACATTCGATATAGGATTACCATATTGACGTGAATTGATGCGGGCAGAAAGCTCAGCCTTGGTAATACCGTCATCGAGCTTAATGGCATTCGTATTCGTAGAAAGATTCAATTGATAAGGCCACAATTCTACAGCGCTGGTATCGAAAACACCAAAACGAACTGAGGCTTCGAAGTCAGTTCCGCCTTTTGTATACAGAGCAGTGACTTCTACTCCTTCATACGTCGGCGTTGTACCATTATCAAAAGCAGCCACATTTCCATCTGAAAATTGCACAACGGCTAAACCATCATTATTTGTTTTAGGAGTACTCGTGTCAAAGCTGCCTATATCACTGCCTGAAACCTTAGCAGAAAATGTAATCATTTCATCTTTTTGCGGTTGATCCAGTGAATCCAATAATACTGCTATTATATATGTTGTAACTAGTGGACCTTGAATATCTTCGCCCACAGCAACAGCATTGTTATTACTGTCAAAACCATAGGATTGTGCAGTTACTGATATTTTATAAGCACCCGAAGTCGTCGCTTCATTTTCATCAGAGTTTGCAGGTTGCCTATCATCACAACTAACAATGAATAAACCAGTTACAACAACTATTATGTTAAATATTTTCTTCATTTTATTTCGCATCAGCATCTCCTCTATCTGATATTTCTACAGTTGGACGATCCCATTGAGATTTCCTTGTTTTTTTATGATAGTAATATGTTCTACCACTATCATCTGTTGTTTTTACCCAACCAGGGAGCAGTCTTTCTTCTCCATCACTTAAAGGGTTGATAATAGAATTTTCAAATTCGATCATTTCATCTGTTTTCATAATTCCAGCTATTCCCGCTTTCAATACAGTGGGTGTAATCTGAATAATAAGATCTGTTTTCTTTTCAACGACGTCACTGCTCGTAAACAGTTTTTTACCCAGCAGCGGAATTTTATTCAAGTAGGGGACTTTATATTCGGTATCTTTCATATCCCTGCTGATCAAACCGCCAATAATAATGGTTTCGCCGTCTTTTACCCGAATCGTTGTAGACGATGTACGCTTTTTTACGCGGGGAATATTTTTGTCGGGACCGATGAATTCAAAGATTGAGGATACTTCCGGCATGACATGCACAGTAATATCTCCATCTACATTAACTTTGGGCAAAACATGAAGCTTAATACCCACTTCTTCCTTCTGAACTTGTACCTGTCCGCCGACACCGCCAGAACTCAAGATATATGGCACCACATCCACCATTTCGATGTAGGCTTTACGGCCGTTTAACGTCACTAGTTTTGAGTCTGCGAGAATTTCCGCTTTATTGTGTTTAATCAGAAAATCGAGTGTAACATCAAAAGCTGTCATCTGCCGGCTGAACTGGGTAGGGAAAAGGTTCTGATCATCTTTATTATTCCAATACATACGATTGTAAATCATGTTTTCAGGAAGTGTCTCAAATGGAAGAGCGCCATAGTCTTCAATAACACCCGTTCCGGTTTCATTTTGCTGCTGTGCCAGGCCGGGCACCACACTTCCAGCTCCGCTAACGCCTGCGGGCGGTATACCATTTTCAGCGAAAATATTTGTATAATGGGCCAGTTTTGACCAGTCAATACCCAAGTTTTCATCCACATCAACAGCCACTTCTATGAGTCGAACTTCCAGCATAATTTGCGTGGCCGGCTGATCGATCTTGCGAATAACTTCCTCTATTTCAGCAATTTTCTTGGGTGAAGCATTCACGAGCAGTTTATTGCCTGATGTATCCACCTGGATTTGATCCGTCAGATCCTGTAGAAACATTTTCACTTCCGCAGCATCGGCGTATTTCAATTCCACAACGTGTGATGTGATACCTACTTCTTCCATCAGCTTTTTGTGCTCAGCAATGAGAAATGAATTCCCGACAATTTCATAACTCAAGCCAACGGCTCGTACCACCAGATTGATGGCTTGCTCGATGGGTACGTCATTCATATGAATGGATATTTTATCCTGGCGATTCACATTTGGATCCGTGACAATATTGTAGCCGCTTTCTTTTGCCAGTATTCTAAGAATACTTGGTAAATATGCATCTTCCGCATTAATAGTCACCAAAGTTGGTTTTAATGATTCCCTGGCAGAAATCGTACTGGGACTCTCTTGTGCTAACAGCCCGGCACTTAATATAAATATGTATGATAAGATAAGAATTTTCTTCATACTAGAACTCATTCCTTGAATTATTTTCCATGGTTACATTTTCCTCTTCAGCTAATCCTGCAACAGGATAGTGATATTCAGCTTCTCCTTTGACAATGACAACTTCATCTGCATCAATCCAAACGATTTCACCGCCGGCAACTGAATCACCAATCACGACTGTGTAGTTTACACCACGGTATTGAATCCCTGCATATTGAGTTGATGTACCATCAATAATATGGGTTACGCGCAGTTTGTTTTTATTTCTATAGCGCAGCATTCGTCCTTGGGCATCTGTGAGATACAAAACATTGGTTAAACGCAGCGGTTCTTTTTCCAAAGTAAAATCAAAGGCATTTCGTTCCTTTAAGCGTTTTTCAAGAAAATCGATCACGCCTTCCAATTGATCATCTGCGCCAAACTGTAAATTATCAGCCCGTTTCTTTGCAGCTTCCCATTTTTCATTCAAGGGATATAGTTTAATACTGGATGTCCCGATAGAAATCACGCTCAAAACGACTAAAATAACCCAGATGGTTTTATTTCTATTATTCATTAAATCGCCTTTGGATTGGATTTAACGAGTGTCAATGTTGCCAGATGAATTTCAACAACCTGTTTTAACAGGTCTTCTTCCTTGGCCGTTCTTTTAACGCGTTCGATTCCATTTTTAACATTAAACTCATTGATGGTGATTAACCGGGAGGACCGTTCTATTTCAGCCATGAATTTCCCTAATTGGTCATAAGTACATTTAATAATTAATTCATAAGGTGTTCTTAAAAAATTACCCTTCTCTACTCTGGGCTTGGGCTTCACATTCAGCAAAGTAATTTCCAGATTATTCATTGTTTCGGTCAGGTTTTTCAGAAAAGGAATTGATGCATCCTCTGCTAATGAATCCTGTTTGGATAAGGCCAGGTTTTCGTCAAAAAGTGTAAAGACCTGGTCAAGTTTATTGGCCAAAATCTGGGCACTAATTAATTGCTCGTTTAATTCTTGCTGTTCCATTTCCAGTGCTTTTAATTCAAGTGGTTTATCACCGATCAACCAGCCTTGATTCAGCCAGAAAAGAATGGTTAAACCAAATAAGTTGAGGGTTATCATGCTATTACGATTTTTCATGAAATATTCCCTTGCTTTTTAGCAGTAACCCTTAAAGCTGCTTCAATAACAAATTCCACTATTTCCTGGTCTCTGATCATTTTTAATGATCCTTGGTTAAATTTAATTTTTGAGAAATTTTCTCCGAGTTTCTTATTTCGTTTCAGTCTGTTTATATAGTCATGAATGATGTCAAAATTTTTTCCATCTTCATAGACTACAGCTATACCACCAATAATGATCTTATCATTTTTATATTTCATAGAAGTGATGGCCATGTCTTCCGGGGTCATTTCACCAATGAGCTGCATATTCCTGGCCCACAAGATGCGGTTATTTTCCAGTTCAGCTAAGGACATGATATCTGCTTTGGACAGGTTTTTACCTTCTTTACGCAGAGTACTGATTTGGATTTTTACATCTCTTATTTCAGATTCCTTGCGTTCGATCAATTTGGAATAACCGCGGCCAATCCACCATGTTTCTACATTGACAAATAATAGCAGTAATGTAATCAGGCCAAACATAAACCAGCGGCTGCGGTTTTTCCATTGTTCACGGATGGTTTCCCGGCTTTCAGATTGGTTCAGGTTGATGGAGATAAATTTTATCATGTGTCAAACCCTCCACCCCGTAAAGCTAAACCAACAGCTACAGTATATTGGGCTGGATTGACTATTGCTTCTTCATCATACCCCTCAAATGACTGCATAGGGTTGAATACGCTCACTTCCAGGTTCAATTTGCTTTGAATTAATTCAGCCAACCCTTCAGTGGCTGAACCACCGCCCGTTAAAAAGAAATGTGTGAAAAAGCTCTGGTTTGTGGTTTTCGCATAATATCGCAGCGAACGGCGAATATCTTCAACGAAGTTGTCAAAAACAGTGCGTTCAGCAATACCAATACCGCTGTCTGTTTCTTCAGTATCGCTGGAATTAAAACAATTCACACCTTCTTTCAACAATTCATCAAGAGAACTGACATAATCCTTATCCAATTTGGTAGCAAGCGCTTTCACAAATTCATGGCTACCAATAGGTAAATCACGCGTAAAAAACGCATCTTTCCTGCCCCATACTGTCAAGGCACTGGAAACCGTACCAATATCCAACAAAACCACAGCACCTTCTTCCGGAAGATCATTGGCATATGAATAAGAATTCATAATGGCGATGGGGTCCACATCTATAATGCCCGGTTTAAAGCCGATTTCTTTGAGCAATTCAATATGGGCGCTGGATGTTTTTTTGGTGCAGGCCACAAGCGCCACATCAATCTTATCCACTTCCTTGGGGTTTGAACCAAAAATCTGGTAATCGATCACAGCATCCGAGCCATCCATGGGAATATGCTTCCGAGCTTCAAAAGTCATGGATGAATGCAATTCTTCTTGCGGCATATCCATGGTCGTAATTTGTTTCACGCTTACATGAGACCCGTTCAAGCTCGTTACTAAATGCTTGACCCGTTTGGGATTGATTTTCATTTCTTTCATCAGTTCACGTACAGCCATCACCCAGTGCGGTTGAGAAATTTTTTCGGGGTCAAACGTCTGGTTTGGTTCCGGAACCAGCCGCAAACCATGGTTCACCAGTTTATGTCCACCCTTTGTTTTATCAAGCACAACTGCCTTTATGTACTGTCTGCCAATATCGAGGCCGAGAATCATTGTGTTGTTCCTTCTTTTGTATTTGTAGGGATTTCTCCATATGCTTTTATGACCAGTACCATAGATCCATCTGCTCTGGAAGCTGGCGGGAAATACGGCGGGATAGAAAAATCTGTAAAATTATAATCATAATGGTAATCTTTATCGTAGCCAATACCAGGAGAAATGTTATACGGCCCCGGCGCATTACGCTTCATATAGCCTCTTTTCTTCTGGGCCATTGAACCCCAAAAGCGAAAATAGCCCCTTATATCACTATTGCCCGTATAAGAAGGCATAAAGGAATCTGGATTTCTTCGGGGCCCGCGGCCGTCACCCAATGATGTTGCCTGGTTAGCTGGATTGGGGCCATTGTATGCTGCATTTGAAATTGTATTTTGCCAGTAGTGGGCAACAACGGAACCTTCTGAAGCCAGCATTGCAGCATTGACAATTATATCTATACCATTATTGCTATTGCGTGCTCCATTAGCTACAGTATTTGCCAAAATAATATTCGCACCAGAGAATAAACCTAATCTATTCGGTGTGCCATAAACTACTTCACCTGTCATCGGATTGGAATCTTCGTAAATGAGATCATCCACAATCCAGATATTGTTCCAGACACGGTCCCAAATAGTAAAATCATCGCTACGGCGGTAATAAGTATTTTTATCGGTTACAATTGTATATTGGCCATCCACAGAACCTTTGACACGAACCTGCCCATTACGAACATAAATCACTGTCTGCTCGCCTGCATAATACATGGTTGATGGCATTATATCAGGACCACCTGGCGGTATATCAAAATCAAAATGATGAAAACCGCTGGTGTCGCATAAACTCCAGCCGTCATTAAGATGGCTGTGATAATTCGCAAAGCGGTTGAAGGGAATAGTATTGTCCGGGGAAGCGAGAAAGCTCAGTATCACTTCTTCGGCATCAACAAAGCCATTCTCGAAGGATTGCATCAAATTAGAAATGGTAAAAATGGCACCACTCACATTTGTACTGATGTCTGTAATAACGCCAAACCAATTCTTATTGGAATCCGGATCAGCAGCAAAAACAGAAATCGTATCACCGACTTCATAATCAGCTAAAACATTTGATATATCATTACCATCCACATCTTCATTATCGATGAAAAGAGTATCGGTAAAGTATAATCCAGTGAGCGTATCCCAGGGAGCATCAAAAGCAATGCGCATGTCATTTAACAAATTGGGCGCTGTATCCAAGTCCCAGCGGAAGGTAGTAGGCGGCGGTCCCTCGGCACCGATGGGCGGGATTTGATATGCCCACTGCGAAATCATAAAGCCATTATCCACAAATTCTATTTCGGTCATTATGAGTGTATCCCTACCAGAACTTTGAAATAGTAAATCATCCGCGGTGAAAACATAATCCGCATTTTCGATGGCCCTTTGATGTGCATTGTTAGGGGGAAAACTGATTTCTTCAGCTTCATCATTTGCCGATAACCATTGATCGGGATCACAATTATTGTAAGCTATTCCCTGGGCAGCCGCAACGCGCGCATTTGTAAAATCCGGGCAACCCCAGTTGCTCATTTGCATTTGTCCGTTGGTATGAACTTTGCCTTCCAAAATATCACTGCCGCCAAATGAAACATAACTGCCTAAACCAGGCCCCCCACCAGGTTCTTCTGATTCTGTAAAATACATAAAATGGGCAAAACTCTCCGGAATCATTTGCAGGTTTGCTTCCCGGACAATGCTCACAGGTTGACCCATTGTATTTTTGAAATAACTTGTTCCCTTACCCCTTGCCATAAAGATAGTCTGGCCCATATTATCAGTAAATGTTGAACAGTATACATCACTATAAGTACCCATATTTCTGAATTGGACATCGTCAGAAATGACTAGCCTGGGGCTGGTAACTTTTGGAAGTACAGGCAATGCTTCTATATTGATACCTGTTTCCGCAAGATATAGCGCTTTGGTTTCCTCGAAACGATATTTCTGCATAACACCCGCAGACATAGCATATTTCAAATAACTGGTTGTCATCAGTAAACTCACAAAAATGAAAATGACCGCAGTGAGCGTAACGGATCCTCTGGAAAAATGCTTCATGATGTAGGTCTCATGGATCCGCTTGAAGATGCCATACTGATGTACTTATTGGACATAAACACTTTACGCTGAAAACGGAGAATTTCAATCTGCCTGCCACCGGGAGCATTTTCTGTTTCCACTTCCAATTCCAGCAGTAAGGTGACTGTTGATTGGGCGAAACGCTGCAGTTTTGAACTGACAACCTTCGTTTCCCAGGCGTCAAATTCCCTTAAAGTAATATTGCGCTGATTATTATTGCGAAATCTTCCTTTTTTCGGCAATGGTAGTGTACCATTCAATGGCAGTTGATAATTGAAAAGAACGCCATCGATGGCATTGGCCGTAATCGTTGTATTAGTTGGATTGCCATAATTATCATATTTGGTTAAGAATATTCTTTCATAATTATTGATAGGTGAAAATTCAATAAACCGTGCCAGGCTGATTTCTTTCATGATTTCACGCATAACGGTATTGCCGTAAAGACGGACTTCCTGCAGCACGGTATCATCCTGGTAATGGTACATGATTGTCCTCAGACTTAACCCTAACCCAAGAATCATAATTCCTGAAATGACAATTGTTGTAACCATTTCGATGAGGGTCAATCCGGGCTGCCATTTAGGAATTTTCAAGCGTCTCATTGTGGAAACTCCAGCATAACCATTTCTATATCAGCGCGCTTGGTAAATTTTGTTTTTGGCGTAGAAAAATCCTCCCATTCGATCCAGGCGTGGAGCAGATAGCGGTCAATATAACTGACTGAATCGGTATAAACAGGCGTAATGTTCTCATAATAGATTTTGGCAGGAATTTTGACATTCGTATTATCATCGCCATAAAGAAATACAGTTTCACCCATGAAGTCACCTGACTTTTCCGAAAGTGTCAAATTACCATCTGCAATGCGGCCTTTCATGTGCTCCACATAACCAGTGAGTTCATCCACAGCTCTTTCCTTAATAGCCAAAGCACGTAAAACACCACGGGCATGAGTAGCGCTTAACACCATCCCATAGGCAGCGACGCTGATGATCACCACACCTATCATAACTTCAATAAATGAAAACCCAGACTGGAAACGGTGTTTCATTATAAAACGTTGGCTTCAAAGAGTTTGGAATTATTTGCAATTTGCGCAGCCATTGCTCGTTCTATATGTCCTTGTGCAACCAAGCGTTGCAGATCCTGATCCAATGTCTGCATACCTTCCACTCCACCGGACTGCATCACAGATTCAATCTGATAAATGCGGTCTTCACGAATTAGATTACGAATCGCAGTTGTAGCGATCATGACTTCACAAGCTGGAATTCTTCCTTTGCCGTTTTTCGTTGGAATAAGTTTCTGTGCGACCACTGCCTCAAGACTCTCTGACATCATAGAACGGATCTGGCCTTTTTGACTGGATGGGAAAATATCGATAATACGGTCCACAGCTTTTACTGCGCTGGATGTATGCAGAGTAGACATAACCAGATGACCAGTTTCCGCTGCGGTTAGTGCCAGCGAAATCGTTTCCAGATCCCGCATCTCACCTACAAGGATTACATCGGGATCTTCACGGAGAGCTGCCCTTAGAGCATTTGCGAAACTATGGGTCGTTGCTCCCAGTTCTCGCTGGTTGATGAGACTTTGACTGGAATGATGAAAATATTCCACGGGATCTTCAACTGTGATGATGTGGCATTGACGATTCTGGTTGATGTGATCGACCATGGCAGCCAATGTGGTACTTTTACCCGATCCGGTGGGACCTGTCAATAAGATCAACCCACGATCTTTCATAGATAAGGTTGTCATAATAGGTGGAATGCCTAATTCATCAAAGTTTTTGGGAACTTCCGGTATAGCTCTGAACACACATGATATACCGCGGATTTGTTCGAAAAAATTCACACGAAAACGGCCTTTACCATCAATGCGATATGAAAAGTCAATTTCCTTAGCATTGCGGAAATTATTGATTTGATCATCATTCATGACCTGGGGCATAACACCATCAATCTGCTTTGCGGTGATGGCTTCCATATTTAGCGGTTTCATGATACCGTTGATGCGCACCATGGGGATTGACCCTGTACTTAAGTGCAGATCCGAAGCCCCGCTTTCCAGAGCATACGTCAGCAATTCGTCAATTTTCATAGATTATTGGTTTTCATCTGGTGAACCGTAGCCCAGGTATCTACCCCGGGCACGATCGAACACGACCAGTCTTCCAGGTCCGCCTTTCATTTCTTCAGTGCTTTCAGCAGTGATCTGGCCACCGTCATCACTCAAAGAAAGTGCAAAGGTCCATTTCAATTTTGTAGAACGATCTACTTCCAACTGACCCCGGCGTTCCAGTTCTTCAACATCGCCGGGCCATTCACCGTAGGTCTGGAAATACATTTTGGAAGCATTATCGATATTACCGATAACGGATTTTGCTTCTGATGCATAAGCACCTTTCACATATTCCACATAAGTTGGAATAGCAATAGCGGCCACTCGATCATGGTAAAACCGTTTTGTTTACGATTTTTTGTTAGCTTCATAGAGTTTTCTCCACTCTTATTCTTTTTCAATTCTTTTTTTACTTCCTTGGTTGAAGTAGGAATTCCATTAAAAAAATGGCGCAATTTTCCCATAGTCAATAGAATAACGGTTGCACATGTAATTATACTTACACGTAAAGGAAGGTTGAATTTTAGTTTATTTAAGAGAGGTTACTGAAGATTACTTCAGTACCGCAATTAAGCGGGAAACGGTATCTTTGGCATCGCCAAAGATCATAATGGTATTGTCATTATAAAACAACTCGTTGTCAATACCGGCATAACCGGGATTCATACTCCGTTTCAAGACAAATACTGTTTGTGATTTATCCACATCAAGGATGGGCATGCCGTAGATAGGACTGCTTTTATCATGGCGTGCTGCCGGATTTACAACGTCATTGGCGCCAATGACAAGAGCAACGTCCGTTTGTTCAAATTCAGGGTTGATCTGATCTAAATCATAGAGTTTGTCGTATGATACATTTGCTTCTGCCAGGAGAACATTCATATGTCCCGGCATCCGACCAGCGACTGGATGAATGGCATATTTAACTGTGACGCTCTTTTCTTCAAGGATTTTCTCCAACTCATGGCACATATGCTGCGCCTGGGCCACAGCCATCCCATAACCGGGAACTATGATAACCTGCTTTGCATTCTCGAAGATAACAACCGTGTCTTCCGGTTCGTAGGATTTGGCAGTTTTCTGGACACCTTCTCCGCTTGTAGCGGAACTCGTGGATACTTTAATACCGACAAATAAAACATTCCATATTGTGCGGTTCATACCCTTACACATAATGTTGGTCAGGATGATCCCGCTGGCACCCACGAGAGCACCGGAAATGATGAGGGCATCATTTTGAATAACAAAACCCGTTGCTGCTGCAGCCAACCCGGAAAATGAATTCAACAGCGCAATGACCACGGGCATATCAGCACCACCAATAGGCACAACAAAATAATAACCAATAACGAGGGAAAATATGATGATCCAAAGGATATAATCAAATAATTGATCGGGGTTTAAAATGGAAAACACTGTCATTACAATGACCGATAGGATCAATAAGCCATTGAAGATTTGTGTACCTTTGAATACCAGAGGCGTGCCACGCATTAAACCCTGCAATTTTGCAAAAGCGACAAGACTTCCAGAAAAAGTAATGGAACCTATGAGAATACTCAATGAGATCGTTGATAAGGTAAATGTAGCTGGAAGCGATCCTTTATACACTTCCGCTGTAGCCACCAATAATGATGATAAACCGCCGAAACCATTGAACAGTGCCACCAATTGCGGCATGGATGTCATTTCCACTCTTTTAGCAAAAAGAGCACCCACAGCGCCACCCACGATTAAACCAACAATGATTAATTCATAACTGATGATCTCTGTCTTGAGAACTGTACCTACAATGGCCATGAGCATACCGACGGCTGCGGAGGTATTTCCTTTGGGTGCCGTCCGTGGATGGGAAAGCTGTTTCAGTCCCATGATAAAAAATACTGCGGAAAGCAGATAAATGATCGGTATAATAATTTCCTGGAACATATTATTTCTTGAACATTTTCAGCATGCGCTGTGTAACCATGAATCCACCGACAATATTAATCATGGCGAAAATGATAGCCGCCAACCCCAGATATGTACTTAATTCACCATACCCGCTGCCCGTTGCCAAGAGTGCACCGACGACAGTGATTCCAGAAATGGCATTGGAACCAGACATTAGGGGCGTGTGCAACGTTGGTGGTACTTTGGTAATGACCTCAAAACCCACAAAAATAGCCAGGACGAATACGTAAACTTCGACTAACAACTGGGCATTCATGATTAAGCTTCCTT
>JYMV01041801.1_pt2 | contig 16338 bp, 6 predicted proteins | sample 338911 | NCBI WGS metagenome assembly JYMV01 (sample SAMN03354496, study PRJNA234377) | hydrothermal vent metagenome | biome: Deep sea; feature: Hydrothermal plumes at the Eastern Lau Spreading Center, Western Pacific Ocean; material: Seawater | place: Tonga | collected 2009 | depth 2000 m m
TGCCTGTATTGGCCCCAGGCTGTTTTAAGTGTGATTCTGCCCAAGCGAAGAGAGGATGAGATCCGGGGCTCTGTCCGCCAGCTGGTTTCAGGAAAAAATCTCGCCGACCTTATACCGGCTTTTGCCAGCAGCGGCCCCAATTGAACCTGGTCTTGAACAAAAAATGAAAGTAGGTGAGCACTGTCTCGGGTTTCCACCCCTTCCGTGAATTGAAGACTGGCCCTGTTGGAAAACCGGTAATCATTACTCTCAAAGCCGACCTTAACGGTCTGACTCCAGAAAGTGAAATAAGAGAGGTTGGCCTTAAGGGTGACATCTGAGATGGTATTCTGAATATCCGTTTCGTTCATGAGCGTAACATCGATATTATTGATGGTGTCTTCCACAACCACCCTCAGGAAAGTTCTGTTATCCACATCATAAGCTGAATTATAGACGTGAGTTTCCAGAACAAGTTTCGGCGTCAAAATGGATCTGGTCCGGAGGCCAAAGGCCCTGTTCAGGGCGTTTGTGCGATTACCCACGCTATAGTCCCGGAGTTCAGGTATGTTATAATAAATGGCGTACCGGGCAGCATCAAAATCGATGTAATCCCTGGCCAGAAAGGCCGACAGCTTAATGCGTGTGTTTCTGAATTTTCTCTGATAACTGCCATTGAAGTCAGCCCAAAGATTGCCCATGCCAATCATGACACGGCTGATAATATCGCTGGTGAAACGTCCTGATAACATAGCGGTCCCTTTTCCGGCGGGAAACTCAACGGCCCCCACGAAGCCGGAAATAGAGGGCCTGAACTCTCCGTGAACTTCGCTCTGGTGTCCTTCTCTGGATGTGAGATAAAGAATAGATGCATTTCTACCACCATATTCGGCGTCAAATCCCCCTACCAGCATTTCAATATTCTTAAGCATAAGAGGGTTGAAAATCGCCCCATAACCAAAGAGGTGCTGGGGATTGTAAATGGTCATGCCGTCCAGCTGAACCAGGTTTTCCGAAGGGTCACTTCCGCGAACGTTATAGAGGGGAGAAAATTCGTCACCGATGGTAACGCTAGGGGAATATTTCACTAGCTCAAATACATCCTTACCAAGCTGAGGCACCTCCCGGAGAATAACAGGGTCAGCCTGGAAACTGGAAATGTCTGTCTCTTTTTTGATAATATTCCCCCGGTTGGCAACCACCTCGATGGCATCCGCTTCAAGGATTGTTGGCACCAAGAGAACTGTTTCCACAAGAATATCCCTTGACTGTAATTCAATAGTCTGTCTCTTTTCTTCATAAGCGATGTGAGAAAATCTGAGGATAATATCACCATCGAGGATGTCACTCAACACGAAAAAACCGTTGATATCTGTTGAGGCGCCCAGTACTGTTCCTTCAACAATCACATTGACCCCAATGATGGTCTCACCCGTCTTCGCATCGGCAACATAGCCGGAAATAGTTGACGGGAAAAGGAGGCTCGGTGAAAGACATGCTAAAGAGAGCAGTAAGAATTTCTTCAATATTGTATGGGTGATAATTCGTGATTTCATTATTGATTAAGGCCGTCTGAATCCTATGGTAAGGATCACCCCCAGTTCAAACGTGTCCAACGGGACGCCGCCTTTTTTAAGTTTAGAGGATGGCTTTATATCATCCAGGGCCGATATAAAATTGATTCCGGCCTGGAAACCGGCGCCGAAAAAGATCCCTTTGTGGTAGGGTGGCCGGTATTCCAACACGGACGATACGGTAGCACCAAGATTGAAAATATTTACCAAGTTGAGATATTCAAACTGGGTGTGATCATAACCGTTAAAGCCGAACCTTCCTGTAACGGTTGTTCGGAAAAGCATTTTTTCATTGAAGCGGCGATACCACAGTTTAGTCATCTTCTCTATGGCTACGGTCTGGTAGAACGGCCCTTGGCGAAAGTAAAAAGCAGGAATACCACGCTCATAGTCGTCATACTGGTCCATTGGATAGTCAAGGGAAAGTCTGGCCTCTATGCCAAAGCCGTCAGGATAGATAATCACGTCAGCCCAGGTCAGCAATTGGCGCCGGTATGGGTGCGGAGAAATACTTTTAGCCGCAGTAGGCTTTTCAATAAGCCCCTGGCCCTGGAGGGTCATCCATCGGGAGATGAGTTTTTCGAATTTTTCCCGGTGAATCTCCTCATCACTGGGTTTATCTTTTTTGAAGAACAGTCTGAACCCATCTTTCTTTTCCTTTGTATCATCCTTTTGCTCTTTTCCCTTTTTCCTTTTTTTATTCTCTTCTCTCACCTCCCACTGCCAGTCCCGAACGGTTTCACCCACGTTCATCTCCTCTCTTGTGTAGCCGTTGAGTACCCATCCCGCCCTGCGGGGAATACTTCTGTCATACCAGAGAGAGAGGTGATCAACCACCAGCCTTCCTTCCACTGTGACTGAATCAGCGGCCAGGAACCTAGCAAGAACAACGCTGAGAGAATCACTCAGAACCACACGTTCATCCACTGGGATATAATTCCCGAACTTGAGTTTCTGGCGTGTGGTGAGATAATTACCGGCTTCCTTTCTTCTGTCTACAATGTGAGGGAGTTCAGGAAACTCCAGAGAATCAACCGCCAGAGGTACTACAAGCGTGTCAAGAATGAGGTTGGGGATTTTAGACCGCCAGTCTTGAGCCGGGAGAACAGACGTCAACAAAAACAGGATAGTTAGCAAACATCTCATGGCGGGCGCGAATTTAATCTCTATTGAAAATTGTAGTCTTGGAAAAAAGGAACTGCTACTTGCTGGTGAGGGCCCAAGAACCGTCCCAGTCGTCGCCGGGAGGATTCTCCATGTAGTGCTCGCACCGAGGGATGTAGACTCGGCTCGGGTTTGTTTTCCGGCCGGGAAACATATCCTCAAGTTCATCGGAGGTTTTAAACGCGTCGATGGCTTTTTTCCAGTCCTGTTTTCGGTAGAGATCCAGCGCTTCGTGGTAGGCCGGAAGCAGTTTGTCATAGACATCAGGCATTTCGCCTTCAACATCTATCAGTTCAAAAACTTGAGCCGGTTCAGTCTTTCCCATAACAATGACAAAGTCGAGATCGCGCCAGATGAAGCGGTCTTTACATGCTTTGTAGCTTTCATCAGCCACCTGGATATAGACACCGTACTGCTTCGCTGACGCCTCCAGCCGGGCTGCCAGGTTCACCGTATCGCCCATCATTGTATAATTCATCCGCATGGAAGAACCCATATTCCCCGTCACCATTTGGCCGGTGTTGATGCCGATCCTGTTCTGCATGTGGTGAACGATCTCCGGCCAGCGGTCCCCTTCACCCTGCCATTTCTCGCGAAGTTCGGCAAGGCGCTTCTGCATAATGACAGCTGTGAAACAGGCCCAATATTCATGATCCTCCACCGGGGCGGGCGCACCGTAGAATGCCACAATGGCGTCACCGATGTATTTATCCAGTGTCCCTTTATTATCGAGAAGAATGTCCGTCATTTCGGTCAGATAATCGTTCAACAACTCCACCAAGTCCGCGGCCGAAAGTTTTTCAGAGAACGCGGAGAAACTCTGGATGTCCGTAAAGAAAGCTGTGTGATAACCCTCGTTCCCGCCCAGCTGCGGCTCTTCCTTATTTTTGTACATCTGGTCAATTAGTTCCGGCGAAATGTAGGTGCTGAAAGTATTCTTCAGGAACCGCTTATCTTTCTCCGCCACCAAGAAGTTGTAGAGAAAAAAGCCTATATAACTCCCACCAATGGCAATGACCGGCCGGACAATGTCCCACATAAGAAGCTGGAACAGGAACTGGGTATAAGTGAAAATGATCCAGCCAGCTATCCCCAAAATGGGCACAGGCAGAGACCAGAGAGGTTTCGGCGGAATGCTGACAATAGCACCCAGCACAACGCTGAGAAGTAAGATCACCATCAGATTGGTATTGCTATCGGTAGTACTGACAAATTCATTCTTGAGAAGAGACTGCATGACGTTGGCGTGAATCTCAACTCCCGCAAATGTTTCCTGGACCGGCGTGTTACGCAGATCCATGAGGCCGGGAAGTGATGCACCCACGATGGCCACCTTGTCCTGCCAGTAGTCCGGAGGCAGCATCTCAGGGTTCACGCAATACATATATGGCAGGTAGTAGAACGTCTTGAACAGACCGTAGTAGTTGACATACATGCGGCCCGCATCATCTATGGGAATTTCTCTCACCACCGTTCCGGTGGTATCGGTTAGGCGGAGCAGGTGGTTTTCAAAATCGTAGTCAAAACCATTAGAAGGAACACCCAAAATGTCCATGACCGCCGACATAACGAGAGATGGGTATACATGCTGCGGTCCTTCGAAGTAGATGGCAGTGGGTGAACGCCGTATGATACCGTCCTCATCCTGGGGAAAGTTGGCACTCCCATTGCGCCGGGCAGCAGACAGAAGTTCAACATGGGTATTTCCCAAACGGTCTCCTGTGGGAAGCTTGACTGCATCCTCAAGGGGAATTTGGATCAAATGATCAGGCCGGTCATAGCCCTCCGGCTCGGAATTCATCCTGTAGAGAAAATTGAGAGAATCCTCCTGTTCGAAAACGAGGGCGTGGTACGCCTTCTGACTGGTGAGCGTGGATGTTACAAAACGGGCAGGATCGTTATCTTTAAGAAATTGCTGAGTGGCTCCCGCAATAGCTTCATCCGTTGGCGGGCTCGCAGTGGTGATGGCATTAACCAGATCGTAGTTATATGTGTTTTCGGGATCGAAGATTATATCAAAGAGGAGTGCTTTCGGCTCAATGAGACTGGCAGAGTCGATGAAATAATATTCGCCGGAGGATCCGTCTGGAAAGATGGGCACAACGGCAAAATTGTAACCGTCCCATTCCGTCCGTCCTGATATGGTATGCATCACATCGTATGCATCGCCCATGTATTCGAACTCAGCCTCCGGATCATTCTGTGCCTGCCTGAAGACCTGGTAATAGTCTAGCGCCACATCATCTTCTGGCGGGGACCAGTATAGCTGAAGTGAGTTGGTCACCACATCGATGAGTTGACCGTGGTAAGCTTGTGGCCAGTTGAAATAACGGCCGAGGCCCCCTTCCTCTACTGGTCTTACCGATTCCTGCTCTATATCGATGATGATAACATCATCAATGGACGCCTCTTCCACACCCACCACCTTGCCCCGCATGCGGGCGTCGTAGGATTGAAATTCATATCCATCCAGCAAGTCATCAACAAATCCAACCTGGTAGGTACCCCACCCTACAATAATACCCACGCCGAGCCCAATGGCGGCCCCGATGAAAACACGTTTCAGAAGGTCAGACATGATTCACGTCTGAGTGATGGAATGTTAGAGTATTGGAGAATTGAGAGATGTATTACTTCTGGCTATCCTGCTCGCTGTTCCACTGGACCCACGGGTTCTGGGCATCAGCCTCCTTGTCGAACTCGAACATGTGGTATTTGCCGTCAGCCCGGAGATTGATTTGCATCCCCTCCACCAGAGTGATCCACTCTTCCAGTGTTACCTCAAACGGACCGGCAACTTGTGTCGGCGCCTGAATGGTTTGAACCGGAGCTAGGGAAAACTTTGGCGGTCCCCCTTGCTGCTGCCTCTGCTGAAGATCATCCCTGCGCATTTTGGCCAGGTTCTCAGGTGTGTTAATGTCTACCTTTCCTTCATAAACTAAAACCTGACTTTCTTTGTCTCCGGCGTTGGCCCGGTACTTTGTTCCCCGAATAGCCGCCACGGCGGTGGGTGTTCTTACTGCTATATTCTTCTTTTCACCGAAGGCAGCCTGTGCAGCAACCCACACCTTCCCCTTCTTGAGGTTGGCGTTAAAGTTCTTCTTCATTGGGGTGACGCTTGCTTCTGTCAGTTCAAGTTCGGAATTTTCCGCAATCCGAACCTTGCCGCCACCGTTGAGTGTAATCTCCGCACGTGACTTGGGCTTTGTCCGCACCTTGTCTCCCGCAAAGACAGGATGCCTCACTTTTGCACGCGCCCAGTCAGTTCCGCCTGCTGACTGCACTTCCACAATCCCGAGAGGTAGGGTGATCTTACCAAATTCAGTGGCCGCCGGTCTGAACGCCAGCAATGCACCTACTAGTGCGACGGCTAAGGGAACAAATATTTGCCTAAATCTCATCCATTTCCCCCTGTGAGAAAATACACTTTGTTGAGGAGGATGACAAACCACATTTAACAGTAAATTCAGAAAGTTTCATCACTATATTGCCAATGATCAACTTTCTCTTCATGTGAAATCGAGCCACTGTTTTTTCATTATCGTGTTGATGACGTTGGCCACAATTGCGCTGGCTCAGGTGCGTAAAGTCTCTATCTCCTACGATGGCGTTCCTGGATATGACTCGGCATTGGGCCAAGTTCTGGAATGGAGCAGTCAAATGGAAGGCCCCCGCATCCGATCATCTGAAGAACCCCCTGACGGACTGCGCTTGCGGTGGTACGGCGCCTCGGGATTTGAGTTGGGAGACAACAAGACGACAATCCTCATTGATCCATTCGTTTCGCGCCCCCCTGTTAGTAACCCACTTGCTCCACTAATTATTGATACCATAGCTGTTGATGAACTCATTCTTAAACCGATGGGCAACCGAAAAGCAGATGCTATTCTTGTTAGTCATGCTCATGCTGATCACGTTATGGATGTCCCTCTTGTAATCTCAAGATCCACAACGGCAGATCACAGGCCACTACTCGTGGGGGATCCTAACACAGTGACTTTGGTAGAAAGTTATCATCTTTCGGTGGAAACACGTCTCCTTGAATTTGATGATGGTGTAGTACACTACTTAATCGGGCAGTTTGGAGACTTCACAGTAGAAGCTGTCCGGTCACTCCATCCACAGTACGACTTCCTACCGTGGCGAGGTCCTAGAGGAAAGATTGAAGGGCACCCCCCGTTCACCGGATTCGATTACCTCTCCTACCGGGACATTGCCATCGCTTATATCATCTCATACAGGGGATTGAAATTCGTCTTCTGCGATGGAGCAGTCCTCCAAAACCTCCAGGCAATCGGGCGGGCGGATCTGCTCGTTCTGGGAATCCCGGTGAGGGAAAACAACACCATTGCCGAGGCCCTCGCAACCCTCCGCCCTAGTTTTTTCATCCCAACCCATTACGACGACTTCTTCGTTCCGTTCCATGAAATGGACCAGTTTGATGTTACCATCGATTTGACGGTTTTCTTACCCGGGGAGAATGAAAAGGAAATAACGCTTCTCGATTTCAGCCGTTTCGGGGAATTTTTTGAGGAGTTTCCCGGCTATATAAGGAAAGCCAGGAGCAAATTGCCAACCGAGTCACAATCGTTTCTCGATCCCAGGCTGAGGATACTGAAACCGCTCACCTACTATTCTTTGGAAAGCCTCATCTTGAAATAAAAAAAGCCGCCCCGGAATCCGAGACGGCTTTCAAAGCCTCGCCATCCGCTAAATCTATTTCAGCATAATCAGCTTCCGGGCGTCCTGGAAGATGGCTTTGCCGCTACTGAAGGCTTCCATTCGATAAAGATAGACGCCGGTGGACATCATTCGGCCAGCATTGTTCCGACCGTCCCAAATGAGGGCGTGGTTACCGGCACCGTAGGCTTGGCGGTTTGCCAGGATAGCAATCTCCTGGCCCAGAATATCGTAGACAGCGATAGAAACGGAGCTTTCCTCAGGCAAGCTGAAACGGAACGTTGTTACAGCGTTGAACGGATTGGGGAAATTCTGTGACAGCTGGTACTCAGCAGGAACCACATCGTAGGCATCCATAGCACCTCGGGTGAAGGCTGGAGGCCCCGTAACGATGACAAAATCGCGCCCTTCATCACTGCATGAACAGGCAAAGTCGTACGCAGGTTCGACCCTGAGGTCGGTCACCATGCCAACGGCGCGATCAATAAGTACAACATCCCAATCTGAGGGAAGCGATTCTGTCCACTCAAAATCGAGTGACACAACACCTTCCTCATTGGTTTTAACGACAAAAAGCCACTCATGACCGTCTGCCTGGGTGCTGTGAACATCACGGCTGTAGAAGCCACCACGCTCACTCCAGTGGGTGTTGTCAAAGGCAACCGAGATATAGTTACCTATGACCGGCGGCTCATGGCGATCCGCTACGTCCCAGATTTCGGATGCATCGGGCATCACACCAAAAATATTTTCTGTGTCATCCACACCGTTCACACGGGCAATGATGTTCCCTTTCCAATCGAACGGTTCGTTTACAGCCTCCCGCGCCAGTAACGTATTACGTTCAAAACCGACATCCATTGATGTGGCGGAGTAGGCATAGACCCAATAACCGTCGCCGGGACTCATGGTAGTGGTGGTAGAATAGCCACTGCCGGAATAGCGATAAAACGAAGGTTCAACAGCTCCGGCCTCATAAACATAGCTATTGGGCGTGAAGTTATAGGGTGAGCCCACCTGGGTCCATCCGCTCCTGAGGGAGATGGAAACTGGGTCACTGAGGTCGGTGGACTTCCCAGAACCGCCCGTGAGCACATGTGAACCAAGCGTAATGATCCAGTAAGCCTCGCCCGGGTTCATGCTGGCATACCCCGACTCGTTGTAGTCAGAACCGTTCCAACGGAAGGTTCGCCATTCTGTGGCGTCATCTGATTGTTCATTAGCGACAAGAGTTGCAACCATTGCGTCAATTGCAGATGACTTATTGTCAAGCAGTCCCGGAGCAGAAATCATGCGATAGACTTCTGGGCCGGTGGAACCGATGGGAATTTCATCAAAAGTGACTTGAATGAACATGGGGTCTGACTCCAAGGTCTTCCCTGAAAAATCTTGAACAGAAAAATACCCCACGAGTCCTTTGTTGGTCATATCGCTACCGGGAATGGTACCCTCCCAATCGTACGTCATATGCCAGCCTCCATCAGAACTACCGGTTAAGTCAATTGATCTGAGGGAGGTGCTACCACCAATCATATACTTAAACTCGGCGCTTTGAGTCCCTGCATCTGTTTGGATTTCGACGCTAACCAGAGCGTCCGCTCCTTCATGGGCTGCGGAGGGTGGTGACATACCCACAATCTCTATTCTGGATTCACCACCGCCGCCGCCTGCGCCTATGTCCAACTCAACCTTTGTATACCCTTGGTTATCAACGAAGAGCTGATCCATCCCCATTTGAGGTTCACCTTCATCCCACCACCCGTTTTCATTAAGATCAAAAATCGCATCGACCTTGTATGGTCCCGTGTTGGGCCCGATAGCGGGATCAGTAAAGCTTAGCATCCATCCCTGCGAAGGAGAGGGTGAATTTTCACTCCTTCTCTCAGACATTGAGGGTGGATCATCCCAGGTTAGTCCTGGAAACCAGACAGCAACATCAAGTTGTCCGTTGCCAACACTTTGGTTGAGAATAACTTTTACCTCAATAGTGTTCTGCATACCGGGACCGGGACCGCCACCGCCGCTATCAAATGCATCCTGGGTTTCCCAGGCTCCATTGCCGTCGATTTCACCATCATTTTCATGACTAGATTCATCAATAATTTGATTGCCGCCGGTCTCGTCGAAATGCCACAGCATGACCGTATGCTCCATGGGTCCATAACTCTGGTTCGGAGGCTGGAAACTGCCACCGGTGGGACGCGTATCCAGCATAAAGTGAACCTCGTCCATGGTATAGCCCGACTCTTCACCACCAACGCCCTGTGACCGGGACCCGAACTCAAAGGGTTCGTTGGAACTGTGGAGTGTTCCGCCAGCCTGTTTGTGAGCATCTTTCATGGTCGTACCGTTAAAATAGATTGACAGGTCCGTTCCGTTATATTCAACATAAACCCAGTTAAAACCGCTCACATTCACATCCGCTGGAGGTAAACGCAACTCAAGAGGTGTATCAACAGTGGTATAGGGTTCAGCATGAAACTGAAAAACCATGTCAGGGGTACCAGTGCTCTGATCATAAAAGGACCTGAGATAGATGTCCGGATCTTCAGAGCTTGGATCGGGGTATCGTTCGAAATAAACCTGCTCTGTCTGCCAGGTCTCGCCGTGGTAGATCACAAAAAATTCCATGCTCCATCTGTCAGCACCGTTAAGTTGATCAACATTGACTAATACCATATCCCCCATCTGAAAATCATAGGAGCCGCCAAAGAGAGTCATAGGAGCCAGCAGGGAAACAAGCAAAACTTTACGAAAAACTTTTTTGTATCTGTTAAGCATCTTCATCCCTCCTAATTGGAACCCGGTTCCGTAGGTGGATCAGGAGGCATAGGCAAATCTCCCGGTCCGGTATCCTGCCCCAGGAGTTCATCCAACATCCCTTCGCTATAAGCATAGTAGCCACCACCACCAATGGCCACTAGAAGGAGAAGTTTAAAAAACCCGCCACTTTTCTTTTTTGGTTGTTCGGCTTCAGCCACCGGTTCTTCAGCAGCCGCAGGCTGTTCTTCTTCCACGGGAATGCCTGCAAGATCCTTGACCACCAGTTTGAGAAGACCCAGAAGACCTTCCACACCGCCTTGAAAATTCCGGCTGGAGACTTTACTGATCTCACCTGTGCCAACATCAAACATTCGAACATCCAGGGTCCACATGGTGCCGAGTTTACCTATACTACCCGTTGCCATAGCCTGCACACCCAGCATTTTTCCCATCTCCACAGCACACTCTGCTGAGGTACACCCCGTCTGCTGGAACCCCTGTTCTTCCAGAAGCATTTCCATCTGGCCCCGTTCCACAACCTGGAATACACCAATGTTAACCATTTCCGAACGCAGACGATCGGTTAGGGTAGCAGCTTCCATGGCTGAAAGGCCTCGACCCTCAAGATCCATAACAGCAACAGCTAGCCTGTCTTGAGAATGAACGGTAACAGGAAATGAAAAAAGGAAAATAGTCCACGCAAGAAACAGTGAAAGTGATTTCTTCAAAACGGCCATAGGTTTACCTCTCTGGTCTACTGAATAGAGACAACTTAACAAATTTCCCCTTTACACAGGTGTGAATCAGCTAACAATAGGTATATCTAAAGTGATTTTCAAGTAGATTAATACACTTTCTTAACTGTCATCGCCCCGACCTTCATCCGTACAGGCCCCGTCGTCCCAATTTTTCGGGACTGTTCGCAATGACTAAGAGAAAGTTATCACTTCACCAGCACCAGTTTCCGGCTCTGGGTTTTCAGTGCCTTACCACTCTTGCTGGCGATGCGGCCGTAGGCGAGGTAAACACCACTGGCCACAGAGTTGCCGTAACCGTCCTTCCCGTCCCATATAAAGGTATAATACCCTGACGGCCTGAACTCACGCTTCGCCATGATGGCTATCCTTTCACCGAGTAGATTGTATATCTCTAGATCAATGTGGGCATCATCCCTGAGTGATATGGTGAGGGACGTCTGGGCGTTGAACGGATTGGGGAAGTTCTGTGACAGGTTGTACTCATCGGGGAATAGGTCCACACCGGCGCTGTTGGACTGGACGAAATCCCTCTGACCAGCCACGAACCGCAGTTCCTTCCGGCTGTTTTGCGAGGCTACATCAAAAAGATACTCAGGTTTCCATTTAAGGTTCTGGGCGGTCCTGGATGACTTGTCTATAAGAAAAATATCAAAATCTTCAGGAATACCTTCAAGTCCCTCGAAAATGAGGTAGGTGTTAAAGTCAGGATCACCGGAGATCACCTCCATGTCCCACACCTGGCCTTCTTCAGAGACGGAACGGATATCAGTAGTATAGATATCGTTATGCTCTTCCCAGTCATCATGGGGCATCCTAAGGGAGACACTGCCGGGGAGCATGGGAGGCTCATAGCCGTCCAGGGGATCATAACCATCCTGAGCTGTATATCTTACACCCACAGTGTTAAGATTATCTGACCCAAAACCGTTGTTGGCACTGATGTCCACCAGCCACTCCCCTTCTTCAAGACCACCGGAGCCGCTTCTGGCAAGCCGCATAGAGGACCTCGGTTCAATATAAAGCTTGCTGGCGGTTGCTGACTTATAAGCAATCCCTTCCCACGGCTTCAGGGTGGAGGCTGTCCGCCATTCACCGCTGAAACTGTAAACATTGGCATCATTGCTGAGAGAAGTACCGTCATTGGTGGTGATCCTATCCAGAGAGATATCAAAGTCAAAGGGGTTGCCCACAAGGGTCCAGTCACCGCTGTTGAGATTTACCTCAAATGGCTGGCTGGTACTGGCTGTCTCCCCCGCATCGGTGTCTATAGTGACCCCATCCAGAGTTGTAATAAGAAAATAGGAGACCCCTGGTCTGATGCTGACGCTGGGATACTCCTCATAGTTCCCGCCGCCACTGTAACCATAGAAACGCCAGATGGTGTTGTCATAGGTGCCCAGGTCGTCCTCAAGAATGGCAGTGGCACTACCATTATCAGGAATGATGGGAAAACTCATAAGCTGGTAGTTGGTCACCTCCTTGCCGGCAGGGACACCTGAGGGCCAGCGGGCGTTGCTCAACTGGCCATCACCGGGAATGGCGACAATAATGGCATAAGAACCTTCAGTTGGATGAGTGGTAGTGTTGCCGGCAATATCTGACGCCTCAATGAAATACTCAAGACCCTCCGTGGTAATATCTGTACCCGGTATGGTATAGCCACTAGAGAGAAGATCGAAAGGACCGTTCCACTGGTCCTCACCACCAAACCTGTGGAAAAGCTCAAGATACATAACACCGGAGCGGTTATCACTGACGCCGGCACCAATGGTTGTGGACTCACCCAGCGTTGCGTTTATCACCGGGGAGTGAGAAATGTTGGGCGGTGTACGGTCAACATCAACAGTCCATGTAGGTGACATTTTGACATTCCCGCCGTGATCAAAGGCTTCTACATACCAGTTGATAGACTCCTCAGGAAGCGGGTCATCCAACTCGAAACTGATAACATCAGTTGAACTGGGATCATGATCATCCACCCAGGGATCTACAAAATAGACACTACTACCTACATGGAGATCATAGTACGCCAGGCCGGAGGCGTTATCGCCCTCCTGCTCCCACTCAAAGAGAGCCTCCTCTTCGCTGTACCAACCACCAGGAAAAGTAAGATCAAAGTCATACGGCGCTTCATCGTCCCACATGGCGTGCACTTCAGCGGAGTTGGCTTCATCCGACTGCTGGAACTCATCCTGTAGCCACACCTTGATGGCAAAATCGCCATTATAGGGCATCTGCCCCCCTTCCACCTTATTTATGTTCGGTTGAGGAAAGAACTGAGGATCACCATTTTCAAACCTAAACCAGGCACCCTCAATGTCGTAAACCCACTCCGGGTTGTCCCACTCTATGGTAAAATTGTTATCCTGTGTCCAGCCGTCAGGAGTGATCCTGAGATTCACAGGGGCCGGCGGCGGCGCCTCTACCTTCTGCCCCACAAAGAAACTGGCGGACTCAACAGGAATATTCCCTGTCAACAGGGCCCGTACCCTGAACTGGAAACCGACGGGTGTATCATCGGCGGCTTTAACCGTAGCTTTGGCTATACCATCTGTGGTGACAGCCTCACTGGACTCAACAATCACGTACGATGAATCGGGAGCAATTTTCCACTCCACGGATGAGCCGTCCTCAATGGCAGTACCGTCCCACCCCTTCGCTTCCAGCTGAACTTCAAGGGTGGCACCGGGGTCAAAGGTGGCCTCTTCCGGAGAAAAGGTGACTTGCAAACCGGCACCCTGTTCATAGGCACCTACATCAGGGGGTGTCTCCGGAGGCACGGGACGCATCTTGCCGGTGATATCATCGCTAGGTGCGGTAAACCCTTCAAACTCCAGGGTACCCATCTCAATGGACTCGCTGAAACGGTGAAGTGAAAAATCACCGTTCATGGGATCTGCGAATCCGGGATCGGCCTCAAAATCGTTGGGTCCGGCCCAGTTCTGAGAACCTTTATATTGATCGAGAAACTGGATAAGATTATGGTCAGAATGCATCACACGGCGATCGGTATGAAGAACGATGTTGTTGCTCCCTTGCCAATCATTAATATCTTCCTCATCATCTACAGAATTCATATAAAAGATGTTGTTGAACATAATCATCTGACTGTTCGACCCCGATTGGTTATCATATGTTCCCCAAAGTAGCAGGGCACCACCATAGCCAGTGATTCCATCTCCCTCAGCATAAACCCGGTTATTGATAAATGTCGAGTTTACAATAGTGGATGTTAGACCGACGCTTACTTGATTTTCATCGTCCCAATAGTACGGATTCTGAGTCAAGGCACCACCATGAGCCGTAGGACACCAATAATTGCCATTTTCATCCGTGCCACACTCGCCATTTTCAAGTCTCACCTCATTCCCAACGAATAGACAGTTCACAAAGTTTGACTTTCCCCATCCCGCTACTGCGCCACCGTGAATATCACGCCATCCCTCAGCCCTGGCCTTATTGCGAATGAAAGAACAGCGGATGAACTCAACTAGACTGTTTTTCTTAACGTTGTATTCTACAGCACCTCCTGAACCACCGCCAGTGCCATCACTATCATCCCTGTATTCCGCAAGGTTTTCAATGAATTGACAATGGGTGAATTTTACCTGGGGACCATCTGTACCGCCACTGGATATATTCACAGCGCCACCATACCTGGCATGGTTTTCTCGGAACAGAACATTGCTGATCTCAACCGAAGCATTTTGATAGATGTCAATTGCACCACCGCCCCAACTGGCCTGACCTTTTTGGATCGTCATATCAGAAATCTTGTGGACACCATTATTGATGTAGAAATGTTTATCCGAATGTTCCCCATCCAGAATAGTCAGCTCGGGACCTTCACCTTGGATAGTAAGATTCTTACTCTGATCGAGGTTAATACTTCTGTTTGCTTGTCCGGAATAGAAACCAGCCTTCAATATGATGGTATTACCATCATACGCTTTTTCGACCGCTTTCTGAAGATCACTCAGCGGCGCGCTCTCACTCCCCTCATTGGTGTTATTTCCATCCACAGCCACATACCAAACAGGGCCGTTGAACGCCGGTACCACTTCAACCTCCGATGAATAACCTCCCGGCTGGCCTGCGCTGTTTACCGCCCTCACCCGGAAAAAGTAGTTGGTTCCATTCTCGAGTCCAGAGACGGTATATAAAGTGGCTGTTGTCCTGCCCACCGTATCGGTGTCTGTGGGTGTGAACCTTTTGGTGGTACTCTTGGCCACCATGTAGTAGGCCATATCCGATTCTGTGTTGGCGTCCCAGGTAAGGTTGGCCGAACCACCGGCGGGGGAACCGGCCAGGTTTTTTACAGGCGCAGGATAGGGGCTGGCATTCAATGCATTCTCGTAAGCACCAATGTCGGGATTGGAACCGGCGGGGTTGGGACGGCTGTTCCCGGCCAGATCGGTGGTTGGAGCGCTGACCCCCTCATAGGCAGCGACGCCGGCGCCGATAAGGTGAGACGCATCGGAAAGAGTGTAATCGCCACCACCTGCGTTGGTGAACTGAGGATTAATCTCAAGAGAACTATCACCCACCCAACTCAGATAGTGGCTCAAATACTCAATATTGTTATAATCAGAAATGTACTTAAGCGCACCTGTGTTGACAGAAATATACTCCTCACCAACTGTACTGTTTTCCAGTACGCTCCCCCAGATGATGGTATTAAACATCACGATTTGCTGGCTGTTATTACAGCAGCCATAGATGGCACCGCCTGTTGTATGTGCGGCTCCTGCTTTACTGGCAGCTTTGTTTCCATTAAATGTGCAGTTAATTACCTTAACTGTCCCAGCCTGCCAGTCTCCGCCATCATAGTATCCGGGTTCCACTGCCAACGCTCCTCCCTCTCCCCAGTACGAACCTGTATTCCCCACTCCTCCCTCAGCAACATTGTTGGAAAAAACACAGTTAACAAAATCAACTTGTGCACTTGAATAAACGGCACCCCCTCTGCTACTTGTTTTTGACGAAACCGTGTTTCCATCGAACAGACACCTTACAAAACGCGTAAGAGAAGAAGAGTTCGTGTTCCCTTGAGCAATAGCAACAGCACCTCCATAAACAGCGTGCTGATTATCATCAGTACTCTCCGCACGGTTGTCCCTGAACTTGCAGTCATAAAATCTGGGGCTACTGTTTCCATCTATATATACAGCACCGCCAATACGGCTATCATTGTTATATACACTCCTGTTTGATTTGAATATGACATTTTTGAAAAGAGGGCCTGAATTATAAATGTATACCGATCCACCCTGTCGGGATTGATAACCATTTTTGAGAGTCAGTCCTATGATCTGGTAGGTTGTATCCTCACCGCTATTAAAAGCGAAATGTCTGTCTCTGTTGCCAGCATCAATTATTGTGCTGTCCGCCGCGTAGGAAGGGTCGCCCATGATGACCAG
>JYMV01024295.1_pt1 | contig 16335 bp, 14 predicted proteins | sample 338911 | NCBI WGS metagenome assembly JYMV01 (sample SAMN03354496, study PRJNA234377) | hydrothermal vent metagenome | biome: Deep sea; feature: Hydrothermal plumes at the Eastern Lau Spreading Center, Western Pacific Ocean; material: Seawater | place: Tonga | collected 2009 | depth 2000 m m
CTAATGATGATAGTGATCAGGTTTTCATTCCAAAATGCAACTATGTCGAGGATATTGCAGGAGATGACGAGTGGATAGTGGTAGGTACACTATGTACACAAAGGGATCGCGAGGGACTAAAAGGTGATGGGTGTCCGGATGGAACATACACTTGGGATAGCAAAGGCAAAGAAGTAATGGTTTACGATGGTGACATGTTGGAGGCTGCTTTCTGGGAAGGTGCCGTTTCGCTTTTGGGTTCAATCGGAGCGTGCTGTTGCGGAGTAATTGTATTGATAATCGGTATAATCCTGGCATTCACCATGGATGATCCAGAAACCAGATACACGGGAGATAATCAAGACTCGAACTTATTCAACCAAGCGGCTGCTGAGACGGGACTTGAATCCAAAAGTGGATGGGACGAGAAAGAAGATTACATCAGGAAAGACAGTACTGAAGATGTAGAAGAAACAAAGGAAGACGCTCCTGAGGCCGATCAGAAAAAAGGCGAATACAAGATCCCCCCTTCTGAATAAGTATCAACGATAGGTTCAACTTATAAAGCAAATCCTAGCATCTACCGTATGGTCGAATTCGATTTTGCTAGGCCGCTCAGCGCGATGAAATACGGTCTCCTAGTTATCTTGGCAGCTATTCCAGCCATAATCATGCTAGTGATTGTGGGCGCGGTGTTTGGTGAGATGATGTCATCAATTTTCGAGGGTGGCGATATGGAGGGGGGAATCATTATTGGAGCTATTGGCGCTATTGCAATAGTTGTGGCAGCGATGACTGCCTCGATCCAGGTAATTACCTTTGCATTAAACTCCGCCTTCAAGGATGCCATGCCAACATACAAACCAATGGGGTACATCGAGACTTGGACAAGGGCATTTACCATATTTCTCGAATTGATATATCTAATCGTAATAATTTTGGTACTCTTTATATTAGGTTTAGTGATTATGGAGTCGAGCGCGGGATTAGCACTTCTGATGTGGTTGGTTGGAGGCATCATGTTCTGGCTGACCTATATGGGCCTAATTCCATACGTCTGCCGTAGGGTGCTGGAAGGAGATAGAAATACCCAGAAAGGAGATGGAAATACCCAAGATCCTCTAGGCGGACTGTATCCTCCAAGCTCCGAAGGCGATTAGCAGGATCATAACCAGCGCTGCAATGTTGGCAACGATAATCGAGATTGCATTCATCAATATCCCGTATGTAAGCCACAGCATGAGCGAAATTGCGATCAGTGTGAAGGTAGGTACACTCACACCATCTGCCCTCTTGTAACCAGCCATCAATCCAATACCTTCGATCCAAACCATATCGTATCGACTTTCTAACCTTATAAATAACCATAAGATACCTAAATCACGATGACAGACGTGCCTATCTTTGTATACGGAACCCTGTTGCCAGACCAGCCCAATTTCCGCCTGTGGAAAGATAGTATCTCAAGGCTGGAATATGGTAGAATCAAAGATTGTCAACTATTTGACATGGGAGCTTATCCCATGTTGATCGAATCAAAGGAAAAGTATGTACATGGGATGCTGGTATTTGTTATCCCTGAACATAAGGATGAAATGATCACAAGAATCGATGAACTCGAAGGATACGACCCTGAAAAGCATGGTGAGTCGGCATATAACCGGGAAATGCGGGAAGTCGAACTGGAGAGCGGGAAAACTGTGACGGCATGGGTCTATCTGGGGCACAACAAATATATTGATCAAGAAAAACCTGTTCCTGGCGGGAAATGGGCAAAGCATGTTGCCAGGAAAAAGGAAGAACATCAGGACTGGTGGGAAGATACCAATACGGTTGCAGGATTACATGAGAAATAATCCAAAATGATTCTAGCCTAATAAAGAGGCAGACTGCTTACAACTTTTAGAAGTTCGTTACACTTTTATGGCACTTGCAGGAGATGAACCTACAGATTTTTCAAGATCACCCTTCGTTTCGACTTCAACCAGAAGAGACAATCGCCTGTGATTATCAATCGTAAAATTAGATGATACCGAATTGAGAATATTATCAAATCTATCTGAATCAACCCCCTTTTCACGAAGACTTTTGCATCTCTTTTCTAAGGAGATCAGGATATTCGGAATCCTGATTGTCTCATTTATCAAGGAATCAACGGTCTGGGTAGCGGAAACATAAGGATTCTGGGTAACACCCATTCCTTCTTTATACAACTTATTAGGGGGATTCGTATAGTGATAAACAGATTTCAAGTCCTTTGAGAACTTGGCAATCCTCTCGGTGCCATCAAATGAATAAGGCAGTTTACCCTCCATCTCGATATAATCCCTGGTCAACATAAGAAACGAGGATTTCAGCACTTCGATATTCTTTTCTGCGGTAACGTACAAAACCTTGAAGTTGGTATGATTCTTGATATTGTTAGACGTAAAAGAAGTCCTCTTTGCACGCTCCTTTTCCCACTTGGGAGCGTTTTGTGCGTAATAATATATTGCCCAAATTATCAACCCGAGAATGAGAAAGAAAACAAAATATTCAATTATAATCATTACAATCCAATATATTATTGCCAATACAAATACAATAATCCACAAGAATCCACTGTCGTTACTAGCCATTAGTTAATCCCTAAGAGAGTAACTCCTTCTTCATATCATTGAATTCCTCAGTGGTTATCTCACCTTTTTTACGTAAATCTATCAAATTTTGAACTCGGAATGTCTGGCTTTGTATCCATCTGTTTTTCCCCGCTTCCAATATTCGATTTGCTTGGGAGTGAATCTCGGATATTATCAGGAACTGAAAAGGTATTGGGAATTCCATTCATTGTTTGACGATAGGCAACCTGCCCACAATAAATTTCTAATCCACTATTTTTTCCGTCCCTTTTATCCAATGCAATAGCATGAGCTAACTCATCCAATGTCATTGCAGAATTCGTATTTATGTAAGCTCGGTATTTCCGATTCCATTTAAAATCAGTATTGTGCGGAAGGAAAGCATTACTCAAATGTAAAGATCTCCTAATCCCATTCTTAATCCCGTTTTTCATCCATTCCTTCATATATTTATATTTGGGGAGATTAGGAATTTGGATTTTCACGAGAGTGTTGTTGCCATCTATATTAACCTTAAGAAAATCCCTAGAATAGGAAAGCCACTCTTCATAAGTTTTTTTATTGCCTTCCACAACCATATTACTCAACTTATTCTGCAAATTGGCATCATTGATCTGCAGGGGACCAATCTTAGATTCAATATAATTTCTTATATTTTCATATCCCGAATCATATGTATTACTCCATGAATTCAAAATCCTAGGACGATTCAAGTCAAACTCGTCACCCGGCTTCTGACTGCTACCACCGAACCAGCCCATGTGAGATTTGGGTGCCGAACCACTCCCGTTCAGACACCCTATGTTATTGCTTATCGGATAAATCCGATTCATCATCTTCCCGAAGGAATCATATGGAGTGCAGACTTACTATCTCACACCATTATAAAATGATTCTCATACTTTTATCTCTGCATCAACTAATTTAAATTCTGCTGAACCATGAATAAGTGGATATTCAACAGAGGGTACTCCGTGCCTTTCCAAAAATAAGATGTGCCCTGCACTGACGTAATTTTTCTCCCTCTCACCAAATGATTTTAACAATTTAACAAACTCTGCTGGTTTCTGGATTTCTTGCATGGCACTATTAACTAAAGGACCCATTCGGACTGCTACGCGACCAAATTTCTCCAATTGGGTATTACAATTACTGCCTACAAAATCCATTATCTTTTGATACCTGTTCCTTTGTACTGTCTTCAGACTTATCGCCTGTATTTCATTTCCTGATCTGAAAACATAAATATCCGTAAGACGATATGTTTCAATTGCTTTTTCAAGTTTCCTGATTACTCTCGCAAATTTCCGATTCTTAAAAGACAGCAGAACAGCATGTCGCCCCTTAGTTCCCAAAACCGAACTCGTGATGAATGTAGTATAAACGATTCGCTTGGTTGGTGTAACCTTGGTCTTTTTGGAAAATAATGACGGGAGGGCTAGGAATTTGGGCCATGTGAAACTTGGAATCTTCACAGATCCAGATAATCTGGGTATATCAGATATCCAATTAATTATGGGCTGATCTATCTGAGAACGGGTTAACAAGGTGCAAGCATAACCAGTTTTTGAGTTTATAGTGCCAGGCAACCGTATTATCCTTCTCGTATCCACAGTTATGGCTGAATCAATTGATATTCCTTTTATTTCCATTTCCCTTTCAAACGGATCAGCGATTGACACTCCTTCTTTGTCCTCATATATTACATGAAAACCCTTGCTGCCGCTGAATGCAATATACTTCAATGAATAGCCCTTGCCATCCATGAAGTCGATTAATCTCTTGCAATCCTTACGCGCCTTTTCCAAATTTCTAATTGACAGGGGCTCCCTATCCAAGTCGAAAGAAATATCGTTTTTCATTACAATTCCTGATTTTGTGAGTATCGACCGTTCCTTACCTCTAGGTCCTACTGTTGTTGGATTGAGATAAGTCGAAGTTGAATAGTAAACATCTTTTGGTCTCAAATTAATTAATTTTTTCTTTAATTGGTCTGAATTGTTTATTCTATCTTTAATTTTTAGGAATTTGCCGTGAGATGAAATTATTCGAAAGTGTCTACGTGATAAATCGGATATAACTGATAGGTCTAGTTCATTATCGTTGTAAAAAATTTCGAGAGGATCTGAAATAGAGTTAATTCCCATGTTTCCATTATAAAAATTATCAGAATGTCATTAAAAAATCATTCGGCTTTTAGTTCCTCTTTCCCAGATTCCGATTCGGAAAAAGAAAGGCGATCAAATAACTATTGACTAAAGAAGACAAATCACTCGTTGAGTTCACTAAATCCTCACATAATACACCCTTGCCATTCATTCTAGAAACCTGTGAATAAAGCAAATCATAGTTGTGCGAGATGTGGGCCTTCTTTGTTCTTTTCACTAATCCATTATCACCTAGTTCAGTATAGTTCTGGATAGCACCTTCAAAATCATTACGCCCTAAACATGATTCAGCTGCATTAACCAAATTCTCTCTTCTACGCTTAAGATCCTCATAAACTGTACATTCTTTTCCGTATGGATTACCAAATTTCTGCTCCGTTGATGCAAGACATATAAAAATCAAAAGGATAGGGCCTAGTAACCAGGCGATAGTGCCGATTAAGGCGCCAACAATAATCAAGGCACGTGTGTCAGAACTGAATCCAATATCCTTCAATCTTTTTTGAATCAGGGCTAAAGGCGGAGTTAGAACTAAAAAACCAATAATGACGGCCATCAAAACAACAAGAAACACGAAACCAAGTAAACTGGTGATGTTCCGAAAGATGAACTCAATAGATAATATTAAACCAATCACCGTGATAATAATAAGAGGAAAGTATCCAAAGAACAGGCCTCTGGCAAAATCTGCCCTTCCTATTCTCCCCTGATAAGAGAAAAGAAGGTAAAGATAATACTCAGTATAATTCTTTACTTCTCTAGGATCCGTCCATTCAAACATACATCCCTACTACTTCTTTTTTTTACCTGCTTTACTCTTATGAACTATGCTGTCCACTATATCAGCATCACTACTATCTGTCCCAATATTCGATTTGCTTATAACCGAATCCTGGATATTGATTACGTTATGAGTAGGTTCAGCTCCTTCCAGCCTCGAAAGTATGTCTCTCACCATATCTATGTCTACTTGCATTTCCCTCAAATCACTAAGGCGGAAATTGGAGGTGAGGGTATCACATAACTCAAGGAAAGAATCCTTCTCCCGGACATTATTGCGGATGTACCTCTTCTTAATTGCTTCCCAAGCATCATCTATGGCATCCTTCTTTAATTGTTCAAACATTCCCGTATCCTCGAATTCCTTACGGATCGCCTGAATATCGGGCCTGAATGGATTATCCGCACCCTTTCCCTGTAAAATATCCACCCAGGTGTCATGTGGAAATCTCACTAGACTGCCTTGACCCGAAAGGTAATCTATAGAACGGTTGAAAGTCCTTCGATCATATACATCAGAGAACTTTTCCTCCATAGGCTCATCAATTTCATCCGCAAAGGCCCTTAGCAACTGTTCATGGCATTTTCTTTCTTCAACATGATTGGCCAAGAACATTAGGCAACTAAGCGCATGGAGACCTCCGGTTCTATATTCATTTCCTGATTTCAGAAGTCTTTGAAGTATCATCGTAACGTACCCTGCCATTCCTTTCTGTGCATTTTCTTTCAAATAGGTCTGACTCAAACGTCTAACATTGCTATAAACCATCTCTTTGACCAGAGAACCTACATAGATTGGACTTCCCTGAGCATAGGAAACCAGGGTCTTCACTGCAGTAGCATCCGATTTTATTATGTTAATATCCAAAGTTTTCAGTACTAATTGTTTCATTTCATCATCACTGAATCTTGGGACAGTCAGCCTGGTGAATTTTTTCCGGAAATCTACTGGTAATTCGGACCATTCGGCTTCTCGGGAAGACAATATTAATCCACTTATCTTTTCCTTGGCCGCTATAGCCTCATACAAATCTGGCTTCTCTGATATGTCATCGTAAAACAAGCGTATCTTGAACTTCTCATGAGCGTCGCCAATATTCTCATTGGTCAAGACCCCGACAGGCTCCCTTTTCATCAGCCTGTCAAAAACCTCAAAAAGCAGGACCGTCTTTCCCACACCTGGTTCCCCGATTATCACATAATTGTCTTTGTATTGTGACTCGAAAATGTCCCTTACTGTTTCCTTCCTCTTGGCGTCCAAATGTATATTGCCTCGCAAATTGTGAGGTAGAGCCCAATCTTCCATAATACTTTTTGAATCCGTCGGAATCTCGAAATAAGAGGATATTGCATATTTCTCCCTATTGTTATGCAGATGGTCAAGAATGATCTTGTTATCAGGATAGGTCATATAGGATTCCCATCTCTTTGAAAAGAATTCGCCCACCACCAGTTCATCATCCGAAAGCCCCTCCGGAATTGACCATTCGGGAGTGATAGCAATAACTTCTTCCTCTTGAGTATCTTTCTTCTTCTTCGACTCTCGGCCTTGGACCCCGGAGGAAGCCCCTCCAGCCCTAAGGACCTCAACCCAAATTTGTTCATCAATACTGGTCTGGGAACCATCAAAAGACCTAGTTGCATTCTTTGTGACTTTGACAGGAATATTGCCTGGTGTAGAGGGTATCAAACCAGCAATAATTTCCTCGGAATTGTTAGGAAGTATCTCACCTGTTGACAACTCTCCTCCAGCTACCTCGATACCATCAACTACAAGGGTTACTGATTGAGCCTTGGCCTTACCTGTGTTCTCGACCAGTACTACTGCCCGATTGGATTCGGAAGCAACTAAGTCATCTGGTAATGTTACCTTTATCTCGGGTCTCCAGTTATCGAGTGCATTCTGAATTTGGTCTATACCTTTTTCTGAAATTTTTATGGCTTCCTTCGAATTGCGTTTCTCCAGGTGTTGCTCAGCTGATTCTTCATCCGGTACAAACTCTTCTATCAGAATATGCTCTTTGGCATCCATTATTTTCTCGTTATATTCTGAAACTAGAGCCTTAGCCTTTTCATAATCTGATAACTGAGAACGGATTGCTGATTCTTCCTGATCACACAGCGCTATGCCCTTATCGAATTCTCCAGCAGCCATTAATTCACTTAGATTGTCTTTAAGGGTGTCGAAGTCATCAGTATGCTTCATCTCAAAAGTATCTAGCATCTCAAACAAATTCGAGAGAGTATCAAAACCTGAGTTACATGACTCTAATTTCTGACTGCAGTCACCAGCAATTTCATTAGCCCCTACATAATCACCTGAATCAAATTTTTCCTTGGCCGCATTGTATGAATCATCTGAAAAAGATAAACCAGATTTCTTAGCCTTAGCTCGGTTACTATCAAGGTTCGCCATAGTACTCTTGCACACATCGTAGTGGTCTTCCAACTGATCTGCGTCATTAAGCGCCGTTTCGAGCATTTTCAGAACATCATTGTATGACATGAAAACCCACAGTGAATAAACACAATAAATAGCTTTACATTGCTAATCGAAAAACCATAAATAAAGATACAGGCTTGGACTCTAGGCAAAAAAGGATATAAGAATGCAATTGGGAACAAACAGAATCAACGACGAGAAGATTGAAATCCACTCGGAAGTTCTTGCCAGGCATGCGGCGATGCTAGGTTCAACCGGTTCCGGAAAAACCGTGATGGCTAAGGCGCTGATTGAAGAGTGTACGATAGATGAGATCCCCAGTCTGATAATAGACCCCCAAGGTGACCTAGCACGTCTCTGCCTAAATACCAGTGACAAAGACGTCGAAAAACACGGTGGAGATGTTGCAAGGGCAAAATCCTTCAGGAAAAAAGCGGAGGTGAGAATCTGGACCCCTCTAAGAAAGAAAGGCCTACCAATATGTATTGACCCTTTTCAAACCCCCTCTGCAAATCTGGACCAGGAAGAATCGATAACAGCATGGGACATGGTCGCTGCTGGATTCACAGCCTTGGCCGACTATGATATGGAAAAACCTGCAGGTAAACAGGTCAGAACCTATCTTTATGAAATTCTAATCCATATGACGCGTCTCGGGGTCAAAGTGAACGATTTTCTGGCTCTATCAAGAGCCGTAAAATCACCTGACAAGATTCTAACTGACCATTTGTATGTGGATGAAATAGACAAACCAGATTGGGATGACATTTGTGCAGAATTTGATATACCTGACCTGACCAGTATGCTTCCCAAATCCACTTATGATGAACTATCAAGAAGACTGGCCGCGTATTCCTCGGGAATAAACCAACTTCTATTCAGCAACGGGGTTCCAATCGATATAGACACCATGATCAAGCCATCTAGAGCAGGAAGAATACCAATCAATATTGTTTACCTCAATACTATACAAGATGAAGCCCAAAAACACTATTTTGTGCAAGAGATAGCGAGAGCCCTATACAGCTGGATGCTGGAACAGCAGAGTACAGACAATAAATTGAAATTACTGTTCTTCATGGATGAGGTGGCCCCATACCTTCCTCCAGCACCAAGGAATCCCCCCGCAAAGGATCTTATCAAATTAATCTTCAAGCAAGCTCGGAAATATGGTGTTGCCTCTGTTCTGGCCACCCAGAATGCATCTGATGTTGACTACAAGATAATGGCACAGGCCAACACCAAGTTCATTGGGCGCTTTTCACAGCCTCAGGACATCGATAAGGTCAAACATTTGTTGAAAGAGGATGGAGGGAACTTGGATATGATCAAGGAACTTCCCAGTCTGGGACCCGGTCAATTCCAGATGGTATCTCCTGATGTGTCCCGGAAGGCCATTCCTTTGCAATGTAGGTGGTTATACACTGAACACGGCCCCCCATTCAGCGAAGAACAGGTCGAGAAGAATACCTCAAAGGCGCTGAGGAACTGGGCGAAGGACAACAGTGCTAAGACTACCAGAAAGATAGATGCTCACGCATCAGCGGCAACCGCCGCCGGTGCATCTTTGGGAGCCGGAAACAGGGGAATGGCCGCTGCCGCTTTAGGCGCTGACAGAGATGATGCCTTCGAGGTTAGACTAATGGGTGGACTGTCAGTAATCAGGGATGGAAAGGATCCGCTCTACGTAATGCAAGGTATAACTAATGCGATGGCGACCATTGTTCTTCTATGGTCCATGGTGGTATTGGGCACACAATGGAGAGATGGAGAACTGGATTGGACCTGGGCACTACTGGGTCTTCTGATAACACTCTCGGTTTTCCTGATAATCGGACTGGAAACTTTCCTGGGACATGACATTGAATTGCAAAGAAAGATATCTAAATTCGCGAGATTCAGCCAATATGGTCTGTTCATATGGCTCTGGACCCTCCTCTTCTGGGAATATTACTATTCAGATTACACACTGGGGAATAACCTGGCCATGGTCTTGGAGGTCTCTGTGGTGTGGACAACTATATTCATGGCCCTTGAAGGATTGCATCGTCTCAAATTGGGAAGACTGGAAGTGAACTTCGAAGGTGAAGGTGTGTTCTCAAAACTGAAAGATGGGATGGGATCTCTGACCGCCGTCCTCACAAAGTCCGAGATAAGAGAAATGGAAGCCTCCAGCAAAGAGGTCATGACAGGCCTTAGGTGGATACTTGATTTCTGCACGTTTGTCATATTCGGGGCGATGGTCTGGGGAACCGTCTTTGGGAAAAGCCTGGAAGAACTGTTCGGCGGGGAAGGAACACCACATCTTCTGAAATTTGCTTTGTGGCTAGGTTCAATTTATCTTCTTATCTTCATGGCGCAGAGTATCTAGTCTTTATCTTCTTCCATGGTTGGTTCTAGGTCAATCTTAGCATCAGGATATTTTGATAACAAAAGATCCATTGCATCTTTGATGGTATCATCATCTGAAGATTCCTCCTCTGCTTCTTCCTCCTCTGCTTCTTCAACCGCAACTTCGGCCGTTACAGTCTCCAATACTTCAGTTTCGTCATCTATGCTATATGACAATAGTCTCTCTCCAAGCTGAGCCTCAAAAGTAATATCCATCTTGACCGCGGACTGGTTCACATGTTCCAGAAGCTCTCTCAATACTACACAGTTCACATCACGCTCTTCTAGGTCCAGAATCCTGCGTCGAACCTTGAGATACTGGCATTCCAATATCAATCCCTCCACTCGCTTAGTTTGGTCCTTATTAGCCAAATTCTTCCATACTTTCAGAGCTCGTCCAAATTGCCCCTTCTCCTCATACCCCACACCTATAATCCATTGTTCTTCCCTTGTTTTATCCGCTTGACGATCATTCGTACTCATAAAACCGCTATTTGCCTCTATTACAATAGGAATAACAATAAGGAGTAGTGAACTACACAAAGGAAAGGTGACATCATCATATGTAGCAAAATAATACAAAGGTATGAGTATGAAAATTAGAAATAATCCAATTATAAAAGCCATCTCAACTACTTCTGGTGCTTTCATCAATCTAGTTTCTCTGGTAACCTCACGATTTCCTTTGGTGATAATCAGATACAATACAACTGAAACCGAAACCAAGACAGTGAAAATTTCAAGACCACGATCAATCACCTCGGCGTGCAAATAGATGTAAGCTGAAATTATCGCAATGGAATACAGAAGGAGGGTCCCTATCACCAATTTCGCAGGATACTTGGTTAAGCGGTCAGGAACAGCATATTCCGGGGACTTGTATTTTTTCTTGATCTTGGCCAGGTTGCTCAAATCCTTCTCGTCTATAGTAGACCAATCAGGCATTGTGAATCCTGCTCCTCCATCAAAATGTTCACCAGCTATGTTTTCAGAACCATGATCCGGTTCCGGTGCGCTTTTTAGACGCTCGATTAATGCAGTCTTATACTCTTCCTCACTCTCCTTCATGTGTCTCCAGCGGACTGATAATCCCCTTTTTCTCAGAATGGCTTTTAAATCATCTAGTGACAGGCTTTCATAATCTGTATCCTCGCTGTCCAATCCTGTGAACTGGAGATTGCTGCGGTTCACTACAGAATCCGTAATTATTACTTTTTTTCCTTTTGCCATCCTTCCAGTTACACCTTTCTTGTAATTTGTAGATTACCCATTCTATGTATATAGAATTACCTGTTTCTGCTAAGCCTTGCACTGAATAAGGTATATGCACCACGAACAAAAACGTTATTACAACAGATAGTACTGTAGTCCAATGGTTGAACTGGTCACTGGAATAACTTTGGCTGCCCGCGTCGCCTTTTTTGTGGTAAGCTACAGAGGTCACAAGGCTGAAAGTCATAAGGAAGATGACCGTGATCAGGGAGCATGGAACCAATATAATGACAAACGCTTACAGGGCAAATGACCCAAATCTGGAACGGGAGGCAAAAGATATAGTGACTTTAGTTGACACTTTCAAGAATGAAGTAAATATGGCCATAACTGGCAATATTCAGCCCAGGTTATCAAAAAAAACATCGGCAGACTTGGCAAGTCTGGTAGAATTTGATCTTAAGATAATCGAGAAATTGAACGAAGTGTCAAACGTGGGGCTGGAAATTAGTGAAAAAAGCGCTGCAAGAAGCACAAGTCCCAAAAACCTGGCGGGGATGAAAAAGGATTTGACAGAGAGCAGAAACTATTTTAGGGAGAGGACCAAGTTCATAGGGGGAATAAAGAATGTCTAAAATGAAACATTGGCGGGAAGACCCTGAAGAAGAACTGGCCTGCATGATAGAAAGAGGCGAATTGTCAACCTTCTGGAACAGCAACGTGGATCTGGTCGTTGGACCTGGTGAGACCCTGATCTGGATAAAGGATGGAAAGATAGAAGATGTGGTGACTCAATCCCGGCTTAACAATATAGGTGGAGGCTTTAGGAATTGGTTGGCCACGAAAGTCATAAGCGGTCAGGACGTGAAAATGCTTATTGTGGATAACAAGCCTTTCAAGATACAGATAGGAGCTGAAGGTAACACTTCAGACAATGTAATACAGGAGGGAACTGCAACACTTACTCTGAGATTGAACCATGAACAAGCAAACCGGATAGCAGGGGTTCTAAAGGAGAAAGCAGTGAAAGTCACACGTGGGTTCTTCAGAAAAAGGGAAGTGATCGAGGGATATGAAACCAAGTTGCTCAGAAGTGATATTGAACAGATGTTTGCTGAGGAAGCGAATGCCAAGGTTTTCGGACCGACGATCAGACGTTTCAGTGCTGCAGAATTTGGAAATTCAAATGTGAGTTCACGAATAGAGAGCGCAGCTCAGATAGAACTGAAAAACACCCTGGAACTATGGGGTATGTCACTTGAGAACGTTTATGTGGCATGGGGTTCAAACGAATATCAAGAATGGATGGCCACACGAGCTCCAACCCAATGGGGAAAGATTGCAAGAAGAGAAGACGCGATTCAAGACGAAAAATGGAAAGATGAGGATTCAGATAGAGATCGCGAAAGAAAACGACGTCGTAAAAGGGCTGACTTTGAAGATGATTTGGATGATGAGGATCAAGATTTTGAAATAGAGGCCCGTAGGAGGAAAAGTGAAAAGCGGAAAAGGGAATGGAATAGAGAGGATAGAAAAGAAGATAGAGGTGACGAATTGGACGAGACCTCTCATTCTGAGGATATGGAGGATGTGCAAACCGATCGCAAGAGGACCAGAGACAAAAAAGATGAGGTGCAAAAGTTGGACCTTGAAAAACAGGAGTGGGGCCAAGACAAGGAGGAACTCTCAGATTTAATGGACATCAAGGACCGAATGCATACGAATAAGATGGAAGAAAAACGGGTGGACCAAGAAGGCGAACAGAAACTGGCTGAAATAGAAGCAGATGCGGATAAAAGTAAGTATGATATGGAAACCTACGAAAAAGGAGCGGACAAAGCCGACAAACGGAGCAAGGATGTCATAGATGCCGTGTTGGGGCGAAGTAGTGGTTCCAGTAGCTCATCAAAAAAAAACGAATAGATTATTTCGTTGAGGCCGTATATCTAATTTACGATGATGGGAGATTGATGACCCATTGTTTTTCAGAAAAACAGACCACGGATCCAGAAATATTGAGTGGGATGCTAAGTGCAATAAATGAATTCGTAAACGATTCAATGGGAGGAAAGGGGCAATTGGAAGCCGTCGAGTATGGTGATAAATTCCTTGTTTTGGAGAATGGAAAGAAATTCTATATCGTGGCTATCGTACGTGGGCAGCCTGACAGAAATTTACACGATTGTATTGCTGAACAAGTAAATTATATCGAAAAAGAATACTCAAAAGAACTGGCCAAATGGAATGGAGAGAAGAATACCTTTGAAGATTGTAAGGGAAATCTTATCAAAATAATAATGCAATCTACTGCAAAAGGAGTTTGAATGTCCTCTGGGAGAAGAAGAATTAGCGACGTTGGAGAAATCCTTGGACAAACCACCTGAATAGAACTTGAATTTGAACATAACCCTAAATATTGAAGTAATTAAGTACGAACGTGTCTAATACAAAATTGGAACAAATAAAGAAGAAATACAAGGCCCCTGAATATAGGCCTTATAGCAATTTTGAGCTTCATTTTGCTATCATAACTCTTGGTGTCTGGGGAATTCTTTTTTTCGCATCTTATTTTCTGTTTTTTCCAGACCCTCCACCCCAGCAAAGCCTTATCGAAGCCGATGAGTATACTTTTGATAGAGTAATCCATCAGTATGTTAATCTTGCGATTCTTCTTCCGGGCATATATCTATTAACCAAGGCTCGAAGACTGACCAAAGAAATAGGAATCTCAAACCAAATCATTTTTAATGAAAATGAAGTACCCAGAGGAAGATATATTACAGTTGTTGGACTCGGATGGCTTATGTTCGCTGTTGTTGGCAGATTGGGTCTGGATCATCAAAATGACCAATTCTGGTTTCATTTCTTTGTTTCCGTATACTTTATTTTAATCCCAGGTATTGTTTCTTGGTCTAGAGGTTCGGATTTATCGGAACGCCTAGAAATTAGACGCGAATTGGAGAGCTCAGACAATCGAAAGAGCGACTGGGAAACAGCAGTGAAATGTGAACAAAACAATCAATTTGATGATGCCGCCAGAATCTGGACTGATCTCGGAGAGGAAGGAGAGGCTGAACGTGTAACCAGAATAAAGGCCGAAGGTGCAGTAATCATTCTTGAACAAAAGATTCAGGAATTGAAAAACAAGGGAATAGATACTGTACAGTTAGAAAAACAATTGGTGTCCTTGGAAAAAACTATGAAAGGTTGAATTGGTTAGAACATAATCCTAAATTGAAGTAATCCAGCCTGCTTATTCAACCCCCAATAATCATTAATAAATCTTTTCCCATAGTAGGGGGTGCAATACGTCGTTTCTTCTAGATATGGGGAAAGAGACAAGGCAAATATTTCCATCGTGGGAATAATTATTACCTATATCCTTTTTAAGTTCCTCTTTTCTTTTGATAGTGATTGGGGAATTCTCTTTGGGATTATCATAGTTCTGATTATAGCCGGATTATGCATCGCGCATTATGTTGATTCATTGTGGCGTTCATTCCCTGCTTTGGCAAAGTCGATGGACTCGTTCCTTGATTTTCTGAGTCCCAAGGATCCTGATGAGGCCTTCACCCTTTTGAAAACCTATGCAGTTTCAGGGATTCTTGTTTTGACTTTCTCCTTGTTTGGCCCTTGGTTTGTATTCGAGGTAGATTGGAGGCATTCATTTAATGACTATTATTATGATGATGAGTATGGCTACAATTACGAGACGAGATATGGTCTTTGGAATGTAAAAAGCATCGTTTATGATTATTCGGACTGGGGTGAATATACTACCTCTAGTGAAACTGATAGTTATAATGATAACAATGGTTTTCAGAATCGTCAAGAGGTGGCTTCCAAAACGTCAAACATTATTATCTCAGCAATGGGTTTATGGATTTTTTCAGCCCTTGTTTTTCTATATTTTATAAGTAATAGATTATCTAATACCAATCCCAGAATTGAAAAGTTGACGAAGATTAAGCGTATTCAGGAAGGAATCTCGCTCTTCTCAGTGAAGCTAGAGAGACTTAAGCACAGAGGTATTGACATCACATCCTTAGGGCCGGCAGTAGAGGAAATCGAAAAATCCAGGAATAGTCTAGAATTCAAGGCATCCGTATCAAAATCTATTTCTGTGTTTGCATACGCTCTTTCAGGCGTTTGCGTGATTTCTATGGGAATAGCAGTTTTTACGTGCATTCAATTTGGAGGAACGTGGGCAAGTGCAATGCACAGTGAGAATGGTGGTGACGATGGAATATGCACTCAATGCTCGCTTGTCGATAGTTTTACAGGGTCTTCCTACGACAGCTCAGGCACATCATCGGGAACTTATCATTTTACCTCTTACTGGGGAGGTGGCTGGGGAAGACAGATAATCCTGTGGTTAGGAACGTTGACGGTTTTTGGTATTCTACGTAATTCTCTTGCACTGCTCAAGTTATCAAAGACATCCATCCAGGAAATTGCAACATTGGAAAAGACCGTTAACGGATTCTCTATGCCTGAACTATAGATCTACAATCTCAATTCACTAAACTACGAATAACCCTACTTGTACACTACCTGTGTACTGGCTATCATATCGTGAAGGCCACGCTTCTTCTCAGTGAATCCGATCATGATAAAGCCAATACCAACAGTGATTGCATTGATTATGTAACCAATGTATCGCACGGCCGCAGTTCCTGCTCCAATCCGATTCCCATGCTCATCCGTTATTATTAAGCCCAGTGCCATCTTACCAGGAGTAGCC
>JYMV01038510.1_pt1 | contig 16324 bp, 17 predicted proteins | sample 338911 | NCBI WGS metagenome assembly JYMV01 (sample SAMN03354496, study PRJNA234377) | hydrothermal vent metagenome | biome: Deep sea; feature: Hydrothermal plumes at the Eastern Lau Spreading Center, Western Pacific Ocean; material: Seawater | place: Tonga | collected 2009 | depth 2000 m m
TAAATGACAAATTTGTTTTTGTTCCAAATGGATTTGCTAAAACTAAGGCTGAGAATTTAGCACATTATCTTCAAACCGAATATCTTATGACGCCTGTTGCTAATACTAGATTACTTGGAATTCTAATGGTACTAAACAATCATGGAATACTTTTGCCTAGAACATCTTCTCCAGAAGAGATCACGAATTTACGAAAATGTACAGATTTGAATGTAAAGATATTAGATACCAAATACAACGCCTTAGGAAATTTAATCAGTGTTAATGATAAAGGTGGAATTGTTTCTCCTATTATTGAAAAAGAATACGTCAAAGAAATTGAGGATGTTTTAGATATAGAAGTCATGCAAAAGAAAGTAGCTGGGTACTATCAAGTTGGTGCTGTAATGGAAGCTAACAATAGTGGAGGTATTATTCATCCTGAAACGGAAGAGGAAGATATTAAAAAAATTTCAAATATTTTAGGGGTTAATGTTGAACCTGCTACAATAAATGGTGGTACTCCATTTATTTCGTCTGGAATGTTAACAAACAACAATGCCATTGTGGTTGGCAACTTAACAACTGGTCCAGAAATTATGATGCTGACAAGAGTATTTACAAATTAAGAACATCTTTTGGGTTTGTAATTAAGTCATCTAAAGAAATTTGTTTTTCTGTTCTATCTATCATATTTCTTAATACAATTTGTTTTTCTGAAAATTCTTTGGGTGCAAATATAATACAAAACTTTGAGTCTGATGAGATTTCCATCTGTTTCTTTAAGGGTTTGTTAGATAAATCAATATTTGTTGATATTCCAAGTTTTCGAAGTTTTGAGGCACACTGAATTGCATGTGGTTTTAACTCTTCATTTACATAGAGAACAGATATTGTATCACCAGACATAGTATAAGAAATGCCTTGAGCATCAAGACGGAGAATAATTCTTTCTACACCTCCTGCCACTCCCGTAGCCCCTAAATCATTACGACCAAATGCACTTGGTAGACTATCATAACGTCCACCACCTACCAACGCACCCAAGTCAGAAGTGGTATCGAATGCTTCAAAAACTATACCAGAATAATAATCAAGACCACGTACAATACCAAAGTTGATTCTAATATTATCAATCCCTCTGTCTTTTAGTGAATCATACAAGGTAAACAATTCATCCCATCCATCTAAATCTGAAGTATCAAAATTACGTTCAATTTCTGACGGTGTTCCCTTAAGATTTGAAAATTCTAGTATTCTTAACAGTTTTTCTGAAGAATATCCCTTCTGTTTGTATTCTTGCAGTATTTCATTTTTTGATTTTTTTTGAATCTTGTCTACAGCCCTGAAAATATCATGAAGTAAAGTGGTTTCATTTGATTCAAAAACCTGGCTGATGTATAATTCAACTAATTTTCTATGATTGATATCGATAACTACGTTTTGGAGTCCGAGGTTATCAAAAAATCTAGATGTAAATTCTATAATCTCTGCATCATGTTCCGCATTTAAGTTGCCAAATGTTTCAATGTTCCATTGATGAAAGAATCGATATCGCCCCTTTTGTGGTTCATCGTATCTCCAAACACCTCCAAATGAAGAAAATTTTGCTGGTAACTTCAAAGTTTTTTGTGATGCAACATATCTTGTCAGGCCAACGGTAAAATCGAATCTTAGTGCTACTTCCCTATCGCCCTTATCTTTGAAATAATATATCTCATCTTTAATAGAAGGTCCGCTCTTTGCTTCTAGAACAGATAAAAGTTCAATTGGCGAGGGCTCCATTAAATTAAAACCAAAAATTTTTGCGGTTTCGAGAAATTTTTGACGGACAAATTCAATTTTCTCCATTTCATCCCTATCAAAGTCTTTCATGCCCCTAGGAAGATCCAATTCATGAAAAATGATGGATTAATGCATTTAGACATTACTATAATATGGAATTGGTTGATTTCGTTGAAAAATTATATCCGTTTTACTTTAGATTTCGAATTATAAAATATCTTCTTTATTAACGCTACAAATTTATCAAAAATGTAATTGTCTTACAAATACCTTGAACATGCTACAGATGCACTGATTGAAGTTAACGCAAAAACCTTGGAAGATGCATTTTCGGTGGCGGGAAAATCAGTTGTTGAGACTATAATTGATTCGAATAATATTCAGGAAATTGAAGAAAAAAACATCAATGTGAAAGGAAGAAATCTTATAAATCTGTTGTATAACTGGTTGGAAGAGATTGTGACTATAACAATAACAGATGGTTTTGCCATAAAGAATTTCTCTGTTAATATTAAAAAAAATAAAGAATACCAGATTGTTTCAAAGATTTCAGGCGAAAAATTGGATCTAAAAAAACATAACTTCAAGGTGGAAATCAAGTCACCTACATTTCATTTGATGGAAATAAATGAAAATGATGAAATAACTATGCGATACCTACTCGACCTGTAAATAATTTAATACCCATAAACTGGGTTTATTTTTCGTTGAATTTCTACAATTTCATTTAGTGTGTTTCTCTCTTCAGAGCTTAATTTCTGCATAAACCGCTTTAGTAACTGCTTTGCATCTGAAGAAGAAGGTAACGTATAGAAAACATCCTCTTCAACTACTTGTCTACCCACAGTCACATTTTGGACAGAACATGCAACTTCCTGTCCTGTTTTAACAGAGTTTATGGTTTTACCATCATGTTGTAGCTGGTGTATAATACCAATTTTTTTTCCAGTTTTGTTCATGAAAGGAATTTTTTGACGTAGTTTTCCTACATCCACTCTAATACCAAACACTGCTGGGTTGTTATTCCTAAAAATAAAACCTTTCAGAAAAGTGAATTTGGATATTGGGATTAGTTCTTTAAAAATAGCATTTTCTTCGTCCGCTTTGTCATCGTCTACCCATTGTGTATATGTATCAATTAAGCTATAGATTATTTTATCAGTAAAAACTTTGATATGATTATCATCTGATTCAGTTTCAGCATCTTGTAAAACCTTTACATTAAATGCTAAAATTACACCCAGGTGTCTATCATTTTCCTTTATTGCCATTGCATCGATAATATCTCTGTGAGTTACTGGTCCTATATCGGCTTTTGAAATAGGGATTTGTTGACGACGCATCATTTCTATTAAAGCCTCAAGTGATCCTATAGCATCACATTTTATAATAACTCCATTTGTTTCCGTATTAATAAAAACAGATTGCATCTCATCTTCAATAGAATTTTTTAAACTCTCTATCTCCGAATTGTCATTTGTTGCATAAAGTGTACTGCCAGGCAAAACACCCTCTAAATCTGGTGATGCTATTTTTACACCGGCAGCTGCCTGTATCTGTTCTACTGGTTTGAATTTATCACGTGGATCTCTCATTTCGTCAAGAGGCTTAGGCAGTAGCAATGCCTTGAGTTTTGTAACAATCACTGAATCTCTTTTTGTCACTATTATGAAATCTTCTTTTTTGAGCTGGCCGTCGATTAAAATCAAATTTGCTGTAGGGCCAAGACCTACTTCATCATTAACTTCTAATACAATTCCTCGGTTGGATTTTTCTTCTTGATTTAATTTCTCTTTTAGAAATTGTTGCGTCAATCCAACCAAAACGGCAAATAGCTCAGGTATACCTATACCTGTTTTTGCACTAACGGGTACTATTGCAATCTCTTTCTTGTAGTCACTAACCCTGTAAAATGCCTCTGATTGATAACCCAAAACAGAAAGTGCAGTAACTACATTGTAAATTTTTTCATCCAGAAAGGCCTGTACTTCAGGATTTTGCTTCTCAATAGTTTTTGTAATAAATTGTGTTTGCACATCCTTCCAACCAGAAATCATATCAGTTTTATTCAGTGCTACAACAAAAGGCACCTTTCGACTTTCTAAAATTTTTAAACTTTCGTTAGTTTGAGGTTGAAATCCTCTATTTGCATCTACTACTAAAATTGCAATGTCTGCAGCAGAACCTCCCCGTGAGCGCAAATTTGTAAAAATTTCGTGACCGGGGGTATCAATCATTAGAATGCCTGGAATTTTATGTTCAACCTTACTCAATTTTTCGTAAAGTGGCCCACAAATTTTCTGTATTGTTTCTACCGGCAGAAAACTTGCTCCTATATGTTGAGTTATACCACCAGCTTCTCTTCCTTGAACAGCAGTCCCACGTACTTTGTCAAGTAATGAGGTTTTTCCAGAATCAACGTGTCCTAGAACTGACACGATAGGTTGTCGAATGCGCATTTTTGATCACTAGAATACCACATTCACTTCCTTATCAAAACTTTCGCTTGAATCAGATGCATGGATAGAGTTTTCTGTTATACTGATACCAAAATCACCACGTATTGTTCCAGCATCAGCTTCCTTAGGGTTAGTTTTACCTATAATTTCCCTAGTTACATTGATGACATTGTCACCTTCAATTATTGCAACGACAACCTTCCCAGATGTAATAAATGATACCAATTCATTAAAAAATGGTTTAGAGCTATGTACGGAATAAAATTGCTTAGCCATTTCTGTTGTAAAATTTAACATTTTTTGCTTTGAAACACTAAATCCTTTCTTTTTAAAACGTGATAGAATTTCTTCTGCCAGATTTCGTTTTACAGCGTCTGGTTTTACAATTATTAGTGTTTGTTCAGTCAACTTACTTTTTGACTTTAATTCCGCCTTTAACGTATTTTTTTGTCCACTTTAGTTTTCTTGGGTCGCGTTTTAGAACAAGGGCATTTTTTTTACATTTAGCAGAACAAAACCACAGTACAGTTCCATCGTTTTTTGCAATCATAGTTCCTGATCCCTTTACCACGGAACGATTACAAAAGCTGCATGGCTTTTCTAACAAACTCAAAATTTTTCTACCTTATCTTTTTGGCTTCACGTTCTGTTTCTCTTAAAAGTAGAATTTCAGACATTCGTATTGAGCCTTTAACATTTCTTGTAAGTACCCTTCCTTTGTCTTTACCATCCAATATTTTCACTCTTACTTGAATGATCTCACCAGCAATGCCAGTTCTGCCAACAATCTGAATAACTTCAACTGGTGTTAATCCGTCAGTTTTTTGTTGTGTGCTCATTGTTCTGATTTAGCTTCTGGTTCTGATTTAGCTTCTGGTTCTGATTTAGCTTCTGGTTCTGATTTAGCTTCTGGTTCTGATTTAGCTTCTGGTTCTGATTTAGCTTCTGGTTCTGATTTAGCTTCTGGTTCTGATTTTCCATCTTTAATTTTTTGAATTGTACTAATGACTTCATCAATTATATGCTGAGCATCACCAGAATCTAAAATTGCAGCGGCGGCTGATGTAACTTCAATACCCAATGCTTTACCTAAATCTTGTTTACTTGGAACGAATACATAAGCTGCCCCACGTTCTTCACATATGATTGGAAGATGTGCCACAACCTCTGGCGGTTCCACATCTTCTGCGATAACAATTAGTTTACTTATGCCTCTTTCAATTGCCTTCGTAGCTTCGTTCGTACCTTTTCTTACTTTACCAGTCTGAGAAGCAACTCTAAGAGACTCATAAATAGGACTTACCAGATTTTCTGGTACTACAAATTTAACATAATATGATTTTGCCATATGCATCACCCAAAGGGTTCATCTCCATTCCAATCATCATCTCAATTGGTCATAAAAGTGTTAGCTGACAAGAACTGTTTGTATTTTCTGTGTATATTTTTTCATTAGAGTTTCAAGATTTTTTTGTGAATCGGACTCGCCATAGATTCTGATTATTGGTTCAGTACCACTGGGTCTAATCATTATCCAATTTTTCCTATCAAAAACAATTTTTATACCATCTGTGGTGTCAGAATCTGGAAATTCATCCAAAAGTTTAGAAATTATTCTATCAGCATCCTCTTTTGAACATGAAATTTTTTCTTTGGTAGTAAATGATGGTGGAAGAAGTCCAAGTTCCTCAGATAAGGTGTTATTAGAATGAGACAGAAGTTCAAGTGCTAAGGCTAATGCCATTCCACCGTCTCTAACATGATTATGTTTTCCATACATAAATCCCCCATTTTCCTCAAACCCTAAAAGCGCATTTTCAACAAGCATCTTCCTTGAAACCTCTACACTTCCAACCTTAGTTCTAATTAGCGTGGAATTAGTTTGTGAAACAATTTCATCAATCAAATTACTAGAGTTGATACATGTAACTACTTTTGAATTTGGATTTTTGTTTAGCAGATAATTTGCTAATAGCAATGCCGACTTATCGCCGGATAATATTTTACCATCATTATCACAAAATATACTTCGATCACCGTCACCATCAAATGCGATGCCTAAATCAGCCTTGTTTTTTTTAACAGCTTCTGATAACTCTTGAAGATTATTTGGTGTGGGTTCAGAGCCTCTACCTGGAAAGTTTCCATCAATTCTCTCGTTAACCGTTATAGTTTCACAGCCTAACTGTTCACATAGTTTTATTGCGGTAACCGACTGTGCTCCATTTCCAAGGTCCAAAACAACCTTGAATTTTCTAGATTTAATGTTAGAGACATCTACCTGGGATTTTATTCCATCTATGTATTTTTGAATTATGCTAGAATCACTTTTTGTGGAACCTAATTTGGAATAATGATGTTTCCATGTTTTTTGAAAAAAAATCTCCTCAATTTTTTTCTCATCGTCACGTGAAATCTCTACACCATCACTAGCAACCGGCTTAATTCCATTATACTCTGGTGGATTATGTGAGGCAGTAATCATAATACCACCATCATATCCCAAATTTTTAGTTGCAAATTCCAAACAAGGAGTAGGGACAAGTCCCGCAAGATTACAGTCAAGTCCTGCAGCGTTTAATGTGGAACAAACTATTTTTGAAATTACCGGGCTTGAATGTCTTCCATCGTACCCAACAAGTATAGTTCCATGTTCAAAATAGGCTGAAATTGATAATACAAGATCGTGAATAAATTCTAAATTGAAATCTTCAGAAAATATACCCCTAACACCGTTTGTTCCAAATAGTTTGCCCATGTCAACTTGATTCAATACCGATAAATTTGTCTATTGCTACACAAATCTCGCGGGAGTCGCCCAGCCTGGTCAAAGGCGCAGGGCTTAGGACCCTGTCTCTTAGGAGTTCGTGGGTTCGAATCCCACCTCCCGCACCATTTGCATTATATGGAATTAATTACCAACGACGCCAATGAAGAAAACTATAGTTGGCATCACTGTTGTTGGAAAAGATAGGGAAGGTATTGTAGCACAGTTTACAAACTTTGTATTTCAAAAAAAAGGTAACGTTGAGAAAGTTAATCAGAATGTAATCAAGGGTTTATTTGGAATGTATCTAGAAGTTTCTTTTACTTCTAAGATTAATTTTAAGCAACTTGATTCCGGACTTAAAAAATTAGGTAAAAAACTAAGGATGGAGGTAAGCACCCACTCTGAAACTAATACGGAAAAAAGTATTGCCGTATTTGTTACCAAAGAGGAATATTGCCTCAAAGAAATCTTATCAGCCAGGGGTGCTATTAGGGGTAAGATTTCCGTTGTTGTTGGCACGGAAAGAGCGCTTGCGACACTTGCAAAAAAGGCAAAAATACCATTTGTTGTTGTTGAGGAAAGAAGCCAAGAGAAGGCTGAAGAGAAATTGCTTAAAATCTGTAAAAAGTTTGAAGTGGATCTGATTGTTCTGGCAAGATATATGAGAATTTTGACGCCAAACTTTGTCTGGCGATATCCAAATAGAATAATAAACATCCATCCATCATTGCTCCCAGCATTTCCTGGTTCGTTGGCTTATGCGCAGGCATTTGAGCGTGGAACAAAAATTATCGGTGTCACATCACACTATGTTACCGAAAACCTTGATCAGGGACCTATAATCTTCCAAGATTCCTTCAAAGTAACTCCTGAGGACACTCTGGAATCAATAAAAAGGAGAGGCCAAAAATTGGAATCTACTACACTTTTGAAGGCTGTAAAGATGCATCTGGATAACAAGTTAGAAGTCCGCTGGAGAAAAGTTCACACCAAGTCAAAGTGAAAGTAATGGACGCTAACGAGCTGTATGATCCTGAATTTAGAACCTACAGTCATAATTCCTGTTGGCTCTATTGAACAACATGGTGCTCATCTACCAATAACAACTGACTCTGACATTGTTACAGAGATTGCTTCACGTTTGGCAAAAAAATGTGGCTTCATAGTTTTTCCAACCGTTAACTATGGAATTTCAGAGGAACATGACCCTTTTTTCAACATAAGTATTCGAGATAAAAGTTATAGAGACTTCCTGTTTGGGATTATTCGGTCACTAGATTACAGTATGGGCAGCCTCGGATCTATTATAATTTTAAACGGTCATCATGGAAACGTGGAAGCCTTGAATGAATTGGTGGCACAGATTGACGTAACCTTTAACATAACCACCAAGCCAAAATGTTACTCATACTGGCATTTTATGAAACACGAATTTGACCATGCAGGCTTTGTGGAAACATCACTAATGCTGGCTATTTCAGACAAGGTCAAGATGAAAAAGGCGAAAAAGGGCTTTACAACAAAGGGCTTGAGCGAGAATGAAATACAACGAATTAACAAACTTTCTACAGAACAAGGCGGATTTCCTAAGGTTGCAAAGAACGGAGTGTGGGGTGACCCAACTGGTGCTACAAAGAAGGACGGAGAGAAGTTTCTTGCTGAAATTGTAAAGAATCTAGCAAAAGAGTGTCAATCTTGACTTACTTAGTATAGTTGAAAATTTTACCAGTGAATGTTTAATATACGGCTTCGTAGTCAGTCACAATAAGTGTAAAAAATGTCCGTTGATATGGCAGTAAAAGTACTGGATGAAAGTATTAACAAAATAGTACTGATCAAGCTCAAAGGAAACAAAACCATTAGGGGTAACCTCTTGGGATTTGACCAGCACATGAACCTGCTACTCGACCAATCAGAAGAGATCCCTTCTGAGGGCGATTGAGAGGAGATAACGTAGTCATGATATCTCCACCTCCAACATAGGTGACAATACCATGGTAAAAGGCACAACATCGATGGGTGGCTTTACTAGAAAGAAAGTACACATCAGATGTAGACGGTGTGGTAAAAACTCGTTTCATAAACGGCACCATACCTGTGCTAGTTGTGGGTTTCCAGACTCCAAAATCAGAAAATATTCTTGGATCAAATGGTATACATAAATGCAAGAAATTGATTATGGGACGAAAACCGAGATAAACTCGTTAATTATGGAACGAGATATACTCACAAAAACAATTTTCAGGGTATATCAACAGGATTCTCAGCTAACTAAAATCCAACGTGATAAACTGCTAATAAGATATCAGCACCAGCTTGGTGTAGTTATTGCGCAGATAGAAAAATTAGGCAATTCCATGAAACATACAGACATGAATCCTTTAGATGAAGGAACATTTGCAGCTATGGACCAAAAACTATCTAGGATGGATGAAAAGTTACAAGAAATATCATCACAAATCAACCCATCTAATAAAGAGACAGAAAAACCAAGGCAAAAATTAGCCAAGATGTTATCTAAAAAAAGCAGAACAAAATCTACACACCCACAAAATTCTATCCTTCAAAGCAAATCCAACACTCTTGAGATTATTACTCTAACTCAGATACCAAGTAAAATTCCAGAATTTTTCAGACGTAAACTAAACCACACAGAAACAAAAATAGAAGAGATAGAACCTGTAACTAACCAAAAAATAGTTAAAACGCTAGATAATGCTGATGAGGTAAAAGTTGTCCAGCCAAACATTTGTGAACATCCTAATTGTGAAAATCCAAAGTTTTCGAATAAGCACTGCTCAGTGCATACTGATTCATATGTAAAAAAACCTAGTGATGAAGAAAAAGATACATCTGTTTCAGGTTTTGAAGAAAAAAAATTGGAACAGGAAACTAATACAGACGATGTAATATTAGATAATAATAATGTGGAAAATGATGATGATATGTCAAAGGTTGTCGGTGATATAGAAAAAGCACTATCTAATCTAAGTCAGGCAGAGGTAGAATAATTGACATATGATGATGCCATTAAGGCATTATCTGAAGATGCAATAAAACTTGTAAAAAATCATCAGATAATAGGATTAGGTAGTGGGAGAGCTGCAACTGCGTTTGTAAAATCTCTATCCTTGTTTGTGAAAAAAAAGAAACTCAATATAAGATGCATCCCAACTTCTTTGCAAATAAAATTAGAAGCGGAAAAAGGAAAATTACATCTTATGGATACTATTCTAGATAAAATTGATATTGTCTTTGATGGAGCTGATCAGATTGACAAGGCAAAAAATTTGATAAAGGGTGGCGGTGGTGCATTATTAAGAGAAAATATTCTCATTAGTACTGCAAAAAAAGTTGTCATAATGGCAGATGCTTCAAAATTTGTTACAAATTTCAAAAGAGATGTTCCGGTTGAAGTTCATCCTTTAGCTAGAAATACGGTTACCAAAGCTATTTCAAAAATCGGTGGTAAGCCAAGCATTAGAACATTTGATAGAGGATACCCATTTGTTACAGAAAATGGAAACATTATTCTTGATTGTAATTTTGGTATAATAAAAAAACCAAAATTATTACAGGAAAGTGTTAAGAAAATTTCTGGAGTTTTAGAGGTGGGTATTTTTACCAGAAAACCAGACATCATTTACAAGGCTAAATCAAATGGAAAATTTGATGTAATCAAGTAGACATTGTTTTTCTAGGTACCAATTTGCCGTAACCCTGTTTTCCTACAACTTGAAAATCTTCCGACACTATTTCGCCACGAACAATGGTTTTAACTGGCCAACCCTTCAATTTCCAATCTTGGTAAACAGTATAATCAGAAAAACCGCCAAATAATTCGCTTGTTGCTTTATGTTCTTTCTTTAGATCAACTAAAGTAACATCTGCATCTGAATTAGGCTCAAGTGAGCCTTTTGCAGGATACATCCCAAATATTTTAGCAGCGTTTAGACTAGTGAGATTTGTTAATTGAGAAATTGTTATCCTGTTTTTGTTGACACCCTCACTAAGTAACAATGATAAAGATACTCCAATGCTAGGAAATCCCGCGAGTGCATCCCAAACAGTATTTCCGCCTAGCTTAAGCTTTAATTGATTTGCTACGTGATCTGTCGCAATTGTATCGATTTGGTTTTGGTTAATTGTATTCCATACAAATGAAACATCCTCTTTACTTCTTACAGGTGGCATTACTTTAGCAAGATACCCCTCTTGCTTTTCATGGGATAGCGTCAAATAATGAGGGCATGTCTCAGTAAGGATTTTTGTTCCATTTTTTTTCTCTTCATTGATTTGTTCCAATGCACGCCGAGAACCAATATGAGCAAAATACAAAACACAGTTAGAATCTCTAGCAAATTTTGAAATTGTTTTGATCGACTTTGATTCTGACTCGGTAGGTCGGCTTTTAGACCACGCAGGAAGTCCATCTAGGTTTTTCTCCTTAGCTTTTTTTATTCCGCATGCACACTCAACATAATCTTCCGCATGGACTACAAGAGGACATCTAAGGGAAGCTGCTTTTTCAACAACTCTTTGAACAATTTCAGAGTTTACTTCAACATGCTGTTCCTGTAAAAGATTTTTTCCAGGCTGCATATCCATATATACATGACCTACATCTCCTCCCAAATTCATGTATAACTTGAAAGAAGTGATTCCATTTTCTACGCAGTATTCCATCTCATCAACTTGCTGGTTGTTAAAAATAGATGCGTGAATGGCATAATCCACATAATGAGATTTAGAACTTGCGTCTAACTGTGACAGTAATGATTTTTTATACGAATCGCCCAGACGGAGCATTCTCATCATGGTTGTAACTCCCCCTATAGCAGCTGCATGTGATTCAGATACGGCTGCTTTCTCTATGGGAGAATAAACTCCATAGTGTACATGTGGATCAATAACACCTGGAATGGCTAAAAGTCCATCTGCATTAATTTTTAGATCACATGAAGGAATTTCGTTTGTTAAAGTGATAATTTTACCATCGTCTAAAACAATATTTTTATCAACAATTCCCGTGGGCAGCACTACATGTGATCCGATGATCACGGTGTCAAACGTCATCTAATGTTACTGTAAAAATCCAGTATTTGTAGTTGAGCAAATGAATAAAAAGTGATTTTATTATGGAATGTGGAGGGCTGGTGGTTTAGTGGTATAATGCCGCGTTCGCAACGCGGATGTCGAGGGTTCAATTCCCTCCCAGTCCATCTACTAGAAAGCATTATACATAAATCTAGAAATAATATTACATGAAAGTTTTCAATGGAAAAGAAGCTGCAGAACAATACATGTCAAGTCACACTTTGACATTTTCAACTCCTGACCTAACGCTTAAGCGATTCTCATTTTGGTTAGGCGACCTAGTTCCTGATCCAAAAAACAAAGAGGAAACAGTGCCAAGACTAATGACATTTATCGAGGAGAAAGATTTTGCACCAGCCCAAGTTATCGATGATGAAAAATATGAGCCATCAGGTGCATTATTAGCCTCTTCACTTTATGGTAGTGCAAACACAGATTCTGGAAACGAAACTAAATTTTGCTCAGAATGTGGTCAGAAAATTTCTGTCTCCGCAAGATTTTGCACCGAATGTGGTGCTGTTCAAGAATAATTGAACAATAATTCCAAAAATTAAGTTTTAGATCCACAATTGGTACAGAACTTCGCGTTTGGTCGCAGATCAGAACCGCATGATGTACATTTTGTAGTGTTAGATGGTTTTGAGACTAGTGATGAATCAGGTGATGGTAATGTTCCTGGTTGATTAAATCCTTCACCAACAATAGATGGTGGTGCACCAACTGGGTTTTGTGCAGTACCAGCACGTGATCCTTGCGGCATACCCATACCACCGGCCATCGTTCCAGGTGAGCCCATACCTGGCATAAGACCTGGTGATTGTGTGCCGCCTGGAGCTGAACCTCCTGCTATTTTATCAATTGTTTTTTTCATTTCAAAAATTACTTTGATTGATAGAAATTCTAATGCGGAATATGCAACAACGTAATCGCCCAATTTTTGGAAAAATTCCTTGTCAGTTAATTTATCCTGCTTATACAAGTTGTTGGTGTCAAGAAATGTCTCATAATATTCTTGAGAATCGTTGAATAGTTTATCCAGCTTTTCTGTCAAAAGGTTTAGTGTATCAACTTCTCCTAGGGACATAAAATTTAATAATTCATTACAATTATAATTAGTTTAGGTTCTATAATTAAAATAATTTGAGACTAGAGGCTTCCCAGTGCCCTATCAATCATGTTTTTGTATGTGTCCTTTGATGCTGCGCCTACTTGTTGAGCAACTACTTCGCCTTTGTTGAATATCATCAAAGTTGGTATACTGAAAACATTGTATTTTGATGCTAGCTCATTAGCCTCGTCAACATTAACTTTAACAAATTTAACTTTACCATCAAAATCACCAGATAGCTCTTCGACAACAGGTCCCACCATTCTACATGGTCCACACCACTCAGCCCAAAAATCAACGAAAACAGGTACTGGGGAACCAATTACATCGGTTTCCCAGGTTTTTGTGTCTGAAACTTTGGTTATTGCCATAAGCATAAAACAAAAAATCGTCCCTAAATATGTTAGTATAAAAAATTGTAACCTTTCGTTAAATCTTAATTACAAATGAAATATACTTAAGTGATATTTTTATTATCTTCATACATGAGTGATAATTTCCAAATAAAAAAATTAAGGGGTTCTGGTGGATATGTACTAGCACTAGTAACGGATGAACAACAGGGAAAAGGAAACCTTGGCGGTCCAGATCTATTTTTAGCCCCAATTGGAAGATTGGATGCAGAAAAAATTAAAAAATATTCGTGTAATACATGTGACAAGGAATATGATGGAGGTCCAAAAATTGAGTATGAGAATCCTAACGAAGAAGTGGCTGAAAATTTAATTCTTGCTGAGAGGGGACAGTATCTTTGCACAACGTGTGGTTCTACGATTGCTGAATATAGAGAATTTCAGAAAACAGATCAATTGAGTGATGTTGGTAATGCAAAACCACTTGAAACAAAATCAGAAATTATTGAGGAATCGATGAGTGACACAGAAAGAAAATATGATGACCAATACCATGCGTTTGATGATTCTGAAGAAACTAAGCCTATTGCTTCAACATTTAGTGCGATTTCTGGCATGTCTGTGTTCGATGAAAATGCTAAGCAAATAGGAATAGCCAAGCAGGTAGGTGTAGATTCTAACAATCAGGTAATTTTAGTAATCTCAGATAATGAAGGCAACGATATCAGTATTAATTGGCAGAAAATAAAAAAGGTTGGTGAAATTATTTTACTTGGAGATTCTTCCGCTACTACAAGTGACACACCGACACAGAAAGGATTGAGATGTCCAAGCTGTAATTTTGATAATAAACTGAATTCAAAATTCTGTCAAAGTTGTGGTACTAAAATTTAATAAAATTAAGTAAGATTTATCTAATCATCACAAAGGAAAAAACGTAACTTGGCTTCAATTAAGGGAGTAGTTAGGGATGCAGTAATTGTAGCTATCTCTATCGCTATAATTTGGATTGGTCTTCAGGCTTATTTTGGTACATCGACTCCATTCTATGTTGTTTCCAGTGGAAGTATGTATCCACAATTAGCTATGTACGACATTATAGTGGTTACTGGGCACGCACAGTTTGATGATGTTACCATTGGAGATGTTATTGTGTTTGATAGACCAAAAGATGAGGCTAAAGTAATTGTGCACAGAGTAGTTGCTAAAGTTGGTGATGACCCAAAAGTATTGAGAACAAAAGGTGATAATAATCAGGATTCTATACCAGGAACCGATTATCCCATAACTAAAGAGAATTATCTGGGAACTGTTGCTTATGTAATTCCACAGGTAGGATTTATTACAAAAATTTTACAGCCGCCAATAAACTATATCATAATTGCTGTAATTATTGGAATCATGATAATTAGACAAATTTCGAAAGGTAAAAAGAAAAAAGAATCTGAAACTAGTACTGTCGATGAATTTCTAACCGAATCAAGCAAAATAGCTGAATTATCAAATGATGAAGAGTATATTAAATCTCAAGACTTGACAAATGAGAAGAAAAAATTTAATGTTGATGATCTGTTTAAACAGCTCAAAAAGGATGTTAATAATTCTGTGAAAGAGGAAAAAACCGAGAAAATTGGTGAAGAAAATACCAAATCAAAAGATGTACCGGAATTTTTTCTCGATAAGGAAAAAGAATCTAAAGAAAAGAAAGAATAAGGTTATTCGTTCGAATTGTCTAATTTGAAAACTCGCTTAAAGTAATCTGAATTTTCAAGAGTTTCATCACCCTCTTCTTGAACTTTTGCAAGATCTTTTGCAAGTTGTTTTTTGTAACCAAGTTGCATCTGACGTGCAATCTGAATTCTCTGAGCTTGCGGTGAGCCTGCTCCATGCATTGATTCTGTAAGATAACCTACAGCATTCCTACCCATGGTCATATTTTCAATCAAACGTAAAATTCTCATCTTGTTTTCAACGTCAACACCCTTTCTTCCCTTTAGGTATTTTTTGAGTAGTGGTCCAGTTTCTGGACTTCTAAATTCAGCTTCAGATGGCAGTGTAACCATTAGTCCGCCAGCAATGTCTTGGGCAAACCGGCCTATTTGATAAGGGAAGCGTGTAACGTTGTGTTTACACACGTTTGCCAACATATCGTCATTTTGCCAAACTCCAGACTTCATTTTATGAGATTGATACGAGGATGCAATTCCTGTACCATAGATTGTCTCGTTTAGATGAGTCATTTCAACTAGTTTATCCTTGATGTGAGAAACATTAGGCACACCATTATAGTCTGCTATAGAAGCCGCAGCACCAATAAGAACGTCACCTACACCAGTTTTACAAACATAGCTTCGTCTATGATAACATGTAAACCTCTCAATTAACATAGATGCAAATTCGTACTCACCGTCCATGAAGATCAATTCGTTTGGAATGAAAGCTCTGTCAAAGATTACCATTGCTTCTTGACCAGAAAATTGAGAGTTACCCTGATCCATATCACCAGGTTCCATGCTTCTCGTATCGCAAGACTGCCTACCATAGATGTAAGTTATTCCAGGAGCGTCTGCTGGAATACAGCCAACAATTGCATAATCTTTATCCTTTTCAGTTAATCTCATAGCTGGCATTACAATCATCCAATGAGAGTTAACACAGCCAGTCTGATGAGCCTTTGCGCCTGAAATGTAAACACCCTTGTCATCTCTATCTACGATATGAAGAAACAGGTCAGGATCTTCTTGCTCAGTTGGTCCCTTGCTTCTGTCGCCCT
>JYMV01042083.1_pt1 | contig 16324 bp, 18 predicted proteins | sample 338911 | NCBI WGS metagenome assembly JYMV01 (sample SAMN03354496, study PRJNA234377) | hydrothermal vent metagenome | biome: Deep sea; feature: Hydrothermal plumes at the Eastern Lau Spreading Center, Western Pacific Ocean; material: Seawater | place: Tonga | collected 2009 | depth 2000 m m
TCACAAATCGCACTCGATAAGACGAGACCCTAATTAATAACGGGGAGGAGAATTCCATGGCCGAACAAGACATACCCCTGATGGCCCACCTGATGCGCCGGGCTGGGTTTGGCGCTGCTCGTGAAGAGCTTGAGGAGCGAGCGGCTAAAGGTTATGAGGAGACTGTAGAGGAGCTACTGGACCTGGACCAGAATGAGCCTTTCAATAAATTCCGTCTTCTGCGGTACCACCCATGGACCTGGAAGCCGGGGACGATGACCGGTCATGGCGCTGGTGAGTGGATGCACCGTATGGTTGCCACCAAGCGTCCTCTGGAAGAGAAAATGACCCTCTTCTGGCATCAGTTGTTCGCGACGGGGGTTTCCAAGATCGACCACTACCACGAGCTTTCAGCCATGATCGACCTGTTCCGAGAGAAGGGTATGGGTGAATACCGAGAGATCCTGCTGGGAATGGCCAAGAACCCGGCCATGATTTACTGGCTGGATAACTGTGAGAACCATGGCGACGCCGTCAACGAGAACTGGGGCCGGGAGTTGCTTGAGCTATTCAGCATGGGTGTAGGCAATTACACCGAAGTGGATGTTAGAGAAGCCTCCCGGGCTTTCACCGGTTGGACCTTGACGCCCGTTCCTCCCCGCGGCCCCGTGGGACGGCACAACTGGGACTTTGAGTACAAAGACTGGGACCACGACCACGGTGAAAAGACCTTCCTGGGGGAAACCGGTGACTTCAACGGGGAAGATATCATCGATATCATCCTGAAGAATCCGGCCACCTCACGGTTTATCGCCCGGCATCTTTACAATTTCTTCGTCGCCGACGAGCCGCAGGTGCCCGCTTGGTCGGTTACGCCGCCAAATAACCCGGAAGCGATCGAAACAATCGCCCAAGCGCTGAGAGACTCGAACTACGACATACGCTCGGCGCTGCGAGTCCTGCTCAAATCCGACTTCTTCAAGAACGCTCGGTATACCCGCATAAAGAGCCATGCTGAGGTGGTGGTGGGCGCCCTGAGGCTGGTCGGCGGCTACGACTTTCCCTCACCGGGGATCGGCAATCTGTCAAAGGAACCGGGCTACATGGGACAGGAATTGCTGAATCCTCCCAGTGTTGAGGGTTGGCATACCGGTTCCGAGTGGATTAACAGCGGTTCCCTCATGGCCCGGATCAATTTCACCGCCAACTTGATCAGCGACACCAGCCGTCCGGGGGTTCAGAACATCATCAACCGTCTCAAAGCCCAAGGGGACCTTTCCCCCGAGGCGTTTGTAGACACTTGCCTGGACCTGATGGGCCCCCTGGAAGTGGGTAAGGATGTTCGCCAGGAACTGGTGGACCATGCTGGTACGGCCGGAGCGCTTAAATGGGGTTCAGAGCAAGACTCTGCTGCCTCAACGAACCGGGTGTCCGAGATGCTGCAATTAGTTGTTTCGACTCGGGATTACCAGTACGCATAACGAGGCCACCGTTACGCAGGCGCAAAGTTAAGGAGGAAATCGATGACTTCTACTAAAAAAGACCCGGTCGTGGTTGTGCTTCAGCTAACTGGTGGCAACGACTACGCTAATACAGTGATCCGCTACGCCGACCCCCTATACCGGGACAATCGTCCTGGGATCGGCATTCCGGAAGGCCGGGAACTTCGTATCGACGATGAGGTCGGCTTTCATCCTGGCATGGGCGCTATCAAAGAGATGTATGACCAGAACCAGGTGGCAATAATTCATGGAGTAGGGTACCCCAATTCCCCACGCTCTCACTTCCGTTCAATGGATATATGGCACACCTGCGCGCCGGACCGGTTGGGGACAGAAGGCTGGTTGGGCCGGGCCGCCCTGGACATAGACCCGAACAAGGAAAATGTTGTCACAACGGTTTGTTTCGGTCCCAGTATCTTCCGGGCTTTGGTTTATCCGGGGGTCCCGGTCGCCTGTGTGGGCAACCTGGATACCTACGGCATGCTTCCCGGCGTCACTGAGGTAGACCAGCGAGCCAAGATTCTGGACAGATTCGCCCGGATGTATGTCCCGGCCATCGGCACGGGGCTGGTGGACGGCTACCTGGGTCAGATAGGACTGGATTGTCTGGCAGGCGCGGACATTTTAAAGGCAGCTCCCCAACTGTACTCGTCCGAGGTGGAGTATCCCGATTCCACCATCGCCAAGAAGCTGAAGGGAATCGCGCAGATACACGAGGCTAACTTGGGGACCCGAATCTTCTACTGTGACCATGGCGTCTTTGATACCCATGCCAACCAGTTGGGAGCCCATGAGACACTCTGGACCGAAGTATCCCAGGCGGTGCAGAGCTTTTTCGACGATCTCAAGGAACATGATGCCGCGGACAACGTAGTCATGTTGCTCTTCTCCGAATTCGGACGTCGTCTGCATGACAATGGCTCCGGATCGGACCACGGCGCCGGCGGCGTTGCCTTCGCCATCGGAGACACGGTGAAGGGCGGACAGTACAGCGAGTACCCATCGTTGAAGGCCGAGGACTTGGAGCAGGGCGATTTGGTTCCCAACCAGGACTTCCGGGGCTTGTATTCCACCGTGCTGGAGGACCATCTGGGGCTGGATGCCAAGGCCATCGTGGAAGGCGAGTTCGAAAAGCCTCGCTTCCTCGGCTAGCCTGATTACTCGGTGACACTGAGAGACAGCCGGCAGCTTTACGGTAGCTGGTTGCCGATCGAGAAATAGGCCAAGACAAGCCGTTGAGGCCGCAGTTAATCGATAGAAAGCCCAGGAGGCAGAAGATATGCTTACTCAGACAGTAGCCGGCCGTACTTTCGACTACAGCTATTGTATCGGGGGGCGGATGAACACCCCGGCTAACATAGCGATAGGCGCGGGCGATACGATGTACGTTCTGTGCCGGGGATCGGAGAGAACCCCCAACGTCCCCGCTAACCGGGCGACCGGTAACGTGAAGGTGTGCGTGTTCACCGCAGGGACCACGGCGGGTGACGAAGAATTGGTGGCTGAATTTGGCAAGGGTGGCGACGGCGAAGGAGAAATGACCTGGCCGGTGGCCATCGCCCTGGACAGCGAAGAGAACCTTCATATCACCGATGAGTGGCTGAATAAGATTTCCGTCTTTTCCAAAGATGGAAAGTTCCTTCGGTCTTGGGGCGCCTCCGGAGACGGCGACGGTGAGTTTAACGGCCCCGCCGGCATCGCCATGGATCAACAGGAAAACCTTTATATCGTTGACAGCCGCAACCACCGGATCCAGAAGCTCACCAAAGACGGGAAGTTTCTCGCCAAATGGGGCAAACTAGGCAGTGGTGAGGGCGAGTTCGATTCTCCCTGGGGTATAGCCCTTGACGGGCAGGGTTTTGTGTACGTGGTCGACCACGCTAACCACCGCGTTCAGAAGTTCACGCCCGACGGAGAATTTGTCGCCAAGTTTGGGAGTCACGGCACGGATGCCGGACAACTGAATCACCCATCGGATGTATCCGTTGATCCCGATGGAGACGTATATGTGTGCGATTGGGGCAACAACCGTGTCCAGATATTCGCCCCGGATGGCAAGTTTCTCGCTACGTTAGTAGGCGATGCCCAACAACTGGGCAAGTGGCACCAAGATGTTGTGAATGCCAATCTCGATAATCAAAGAGCCCGCCGCAGGGCGAACTTGTCGTTGGAATGGTCATTGCAGATGCCTCGCGGGGTGACCTTTGACCCGGCGAAGGACCGGATTATCATCGCCGACACCCAACGAGGCAGGCTTCAGATCTATGACAAGCCGAAGAACTACATGGAGCCCCAGTTGAATCTGTAGCAGTGTGGCGCCGTCTGGGACCGGTCCCGGCACCGGCGGCGCCCGCAAACTTCTCCCCATATCGTCCGAAGCCAGCGTTCCGAGCGTCCACACAGCAGCCTTGGGGCCGTGGTCCCCAACTCTACCGAGATGTTACCTGTGCATAGCCGTGGCTGTTGTAAAATCCCTGCGTACCCTAATCCAAACGAAAAAAGCGCCCCAGGGAGATTCGTGAAAAATCCAATAGTCAGGCAGTAATGTGTAATTATGGACCCAGCGTTGCGGGAACACTATCTACAGATGGCCCGGGATAATCCGAACATGCTTTGTTCCGAAGTTCCGACGGAGGTCCTAGCGGAGACTGCCTATGACGACAGCGACCCCTCAGAGTTGCTCAGGGACTTCTTGGAGGTTGGATTTAACCGGTGGCTGGCTGAGAAGCACGGGCGAAGCATAATTCTGCCGGAAAGTATGGTTAGAGACGCACTCACTGTTTTGTGGGACAGGACCTGCCGTTTGTACACCAGCCATCTGTTGGCACGGGATGACCCGGACTGGCATCAGCCATTTTTCTCCAATGAAGGCTTGGAGGGCGGTTGGTAGTACGCTGCCCCCATGTGACTTCCCTTGGGGCAAGGAAATAAGAGACCCGGACCTGAAATTATTGACCCCAGAGACTGGTTAGATCGGCTTGCCGCCCTGGGAAGGATCGAGAAGAATGCAAGAGCCCAAAGAAGATCAGCGCTCCGGACCGCTGAGTGACCTCAAAGTGCTCGATCTGGCCGGACCTATCGGCGTGTACTGCGCCAAGTTAATGGCAGACCTTGGGGCTGATGTCGTCCGTATCGAGCCACCTAAGGGCGACTCGATGCGAGAGATTGGGCCCTTTTTGATGACGGCCCCAACCCGGAAAAGAGCCTCTACTGGTGGCACTTCAACACCAGTAAACGGGGGGTCACGCTGGATCTGGAACAGCCTGGAGGGCAAGAGATCTTCAGGCGCCTGGTGAAATGGGCGGACATTGGAGTAGAGAGCTTCCCCCCCGGATATCTCCATAGCCTGGGTCTTGATTTCGATAGTCTGCACTCAATCAACTCGGAGTTCATCCTCACGTCAATCACTCCCTTTGGCCAAACCGGGCCGTATAGCGGATTCAACGGGCCAGATATCGTTGGTCAGGCTATGAGCGGAGTGATGCAGACGGTGGGGATACCGGAAAGACCTCCATACCTGATCGGCAGCGAGATTGGATATTGGACCGCCGCTACTTTCGCGGCCAACGCCTCCTTGTTGGCCTTGGCCTACCGTGATTTGAACGGGGGAGGGCAACACGTCGACACCTCCATGCAAAGGGCCATGTCCCTTGGCGCAGGCAACTCCATGTCCACCTACGACACCCTGGGGCACGTGCTCAATCGAGGCGAACTGTTCGCTCGGGGAAGAGGCGGTGTCCGCACCCTGTTTCGCTGTAAGGATGGATACGTCTTCTACATCGCCGCTGCGCCAGGCACCAGTATGGAGGCCATCAAAGAGTTGCTGACGGAGCACGATCTAGGGGAGGAGTTTGACAACATCTGGTTGGACCCGGCTACTTTGCGGCAAGAAGGGACGGAGAAAGCGCGGTTCGAGACGCTGATGGAAGGATTCTTCCTACGCTTCACTAGGATGGAATTGCTGGAGATGGGATTCAATCGAGAGCACCAGGTATTCTCGGTGCCCGTGGGAACCCCGAAGGATATCGTAGAGTCACCTCAGATGGCTGCCCGTGGATTCATCATTGATGTTGAGCATCCTGAACTTGGGCAGACAGTCCGTTATCCGGGCGCCCCCTACCGGATGCCCGAGAGCCCTTGGCATCTAAGTCGGCGGGCTCCTCTTATTGGGGAACACAACGACGAGGTATATAAAAACATACTCGAACTGACCGGCGATGAAATATCAGACCTAAAGGGAAATGGGGTGATCTGACTCGTCGTAGTGGTGAAGATTGATTCAGACCGAAGGGTAAACACATGAGTGCAAAGTTACCGTTACAGGGAATCAGAGTTCTGGACTTGGGCTGGCGCGCAGTAGCCCCGGTCTGCGCCAGGATGCTCGGGTGGGGAGGCGCTGAGGTCATCCGCATCGAGTCTGCTTCCCGGCACGATGGAGCGCGACAGATGCCGCCAATCACACCGGGCAAAGACGGCAGCCTGAACGCCAGCGAGTGGTTCAACAATTTCAATTGCAACAAGATGTCTGTTTCCATCAACCTCGGGCATCCCGAAGGCAAGGAGTTGGCGCGAAGGCTGGCTGCCATGTGCGACGTGGTAGTTGAAAATTTCAGCGCTGGGACGATCGACCGGATGGGGTTGGGGTACGAAACTCTGCGGAAGCGCAAACCCGACATCATCATGGTTAGCCATTCGCTGACCGGCCTCACCGGCCCCTGGAAGCACGTCAAGGGCCACGGACCAATGGCTGCGGCGATGGCTGGGATGAATTACCTTTCCGGGTATCCTGATTCGGAGCCTATCAGTCCAGGTCAGGCCTTTACCGACTACGTGGTGAACCCACACCACTCAGCTTTTGCCATCCTGGCGGCCCTGCATCATCGGCGGAAGACCGGGAGAGGGCAATACATCGACCTTTCTCAATACGAATCTATCTCCCTCACCACGGGAAGCTCGTTCTTGGAGTACACCACACTGGGAAGGGTTAGAGAACGAACCGGCAACCGGTCCTCCTATGCCGCTCCTCAAGGGGTATTCCCATGTCAGTCCATACCCCTGGATGGCAAGATGGAAGACCGCTGGTGTGCCATATCCATCGGTAACGACGAGGAATGGAAGCATCTCTGCCAGGAGATGGGCCGGGCGGACCTGGCCGACGACCCACGCTTCAGCACCTTCAAGATCCGCAAAAAGAATGAGGCCGAGGCCGAAGAAATAATCGGCGCCTGGACCGCCGGTCAGATGGCGGAGGACGTCTTGCTCCGGCTCCAGGGAGCCGGCGTCGGCGCGGGTGTGGTCCAGAATGGAAAGGACCTTCTGACTGCCGATCCCCAGATGGCATTCAGTGGCCACTACCGAAAAGTCCAGCACGCTGAGACCGGTGAGAGCACCTACGATGGCCCGCCCTTCACGTTGTCTGAGTGCCCATTGGAGGTGCGTCCCGGTCCTCTACTGGGAGAACACAACGACTACGTTTTTCAGCAGTTGCTTGGCCTTACCGAAGATGACGTGAATCTAGGCTACGTGGACGGATATATCGTGTAGTGTTGAATTTGCGGACCGAATAAATCGATCCACCAAGCACGACCACTGATCGATTGATTAGCCCATGCGCCACATCTCACTGAAAGAGGAGCATGCAAGTGGCTGTTGAAATAGTAGTGCCCCTGCCTGCGCACACCCTCGCCCCGGCGTTAATAGCCAAGAAGGCCGAGCATCGGATGCTCGCGAAAGCTCGATGCGCTGTACGCCGTAGATAGCCTCAGACCCAACGAACTCTAAAATCCGAAGCACGTCTTTCTGCCTCGCCTGGTGGAAGAATCCCGGTTGAGGTCGGTGAACCGTGACCATAGTCACACATTTCTGGTCTAACCTCAGCACCATCGTCTCCGTTGGTCAATCTTTGTTTGCTCGTTATTCGTTAAGAAATTATATGGGGAATTGGGACGCCTTCAGAGACTACAGGCGGAGTACAATATGGCAGAAAATTGCGGGGAGTCGACCAGTCCCAAAACGAGATCCACTCTGGGAGAACTGCTTTATGCTGGGACACATCGGTGTCAACGTGCGCGATCTGGAACAAGCCAAAGCTTATTATGACGGCCTCATGCCCCTTCTAGGTTTTGAGCCATATATCACAGCTACGGACCAGTTCGCCTATCGCCCTGTCAATAGCAAACCTGGCGCTTTCCTCTTCTTCTATCCAGCTCTGGAAGAAGCGCTCTAATCACGACACCACCCGGGCCTGCAACACTTAGCCTTCATGGTCGAGTCACGGGCTGCAGTGCATGCAGTCCACGCCAAAGCGCAAGTGCTGGGCTCTGAAGTAGTGCATCCCCCCGGCTGTTTCCGCAGTATCGCCCCCATTATTATGCTACATTCTGGCTGGATCCAGAAGGATTCATGCTGGAGGCGGTCTGCTTGCGGGAGGAGGGGAGAACGTAGAACATGGCAGGATTTAGAGGACTCTTCTACACCCTCCCCAAGTTAACGGTGGACTTTAAGGCATGACGCCTACAATTGGAACGTCTTTTTCCAGATCCCAGGAGAACCAGTCGCGTGGGTCATCAACTCCCGCATCCTGGGATTGTCCGCATTGATGTCGCGCTGCTCCAGCCACTTCTCCGTCGCGGACACATTTTCATTTTCGAACTCGTACACTACAGCGTATTGAGGCTCCCCTCGAACGATCTTCCAGCGGCGGCCGCGAATGCACCCAGGTACTTTTTCGTAGTTGGGCACGTAGACACCACTGTACCACTGGTTCCATTCGGCTTCGTTTTCAGGGGCTATGCTCATCCGGCCTATTTGCAGCGCCGGGGCCATGTCTGAATTGGCGATTTCATCGGTTAACTCCGTCGGGTAAATCATCTCATAGACGTTGCTGATGAGGTTGGTACCGACCCCCCGAGGTCCGGCGCGAAGGCTCCTTTCTGTAGGTTGACGATTTTTAAATGCATCGGTTTCAATCACGGCCGGACTTTCCAACTCGTAGCAAGCAAGATGCTTGGGGCCGCTGCTAACCGCCTCGTAACGGGCCGCGTTGAGAACACCTGGCACGGCTAGGAGCTCGGCCAAGTGCTCTTCGTTGTAGTATCCGTTAAATTCGACCAGTTTATCGTCGGGCACGTCCACCCACACCATGAACAGGCCAGTTCCCTTTTTGTTTGCCACAATACCTCCTCATCAGTCGCGCAATGTTTGATGACCGTAGTGACCTTCACTGGCAGTTTATTTGGTGCCGAGGTCGATACCGATTAATCTCAGGGAAAGACACGTCATAGCGAGCCAGCCGGTGGGTGCTATCGAGGCAAGGCGGTCATTGTTAGTCCGGCCCTCTCAGTTGCGGCGAATCCAGTACCTGGGAATTCAAAACTCTAATAGATTCGCCGCTGGTAAATGCATGGATATCCTCTACCACTTGGGTATAGCGGACCCGGTACCCATCCTCCGTGACATACCCCAAATGGGGAGTGAGCACTGTGTTGGACAGCCCCAGAAGAGGATGATTGGTTGGGAGCGGCTCAATGTCAAATGTATCAAGCCCAGCTCCTGCGATGGCCCCGCTCGTTAATGCTTGAATCATCGAAGCTTCGTCGACGATCGGTCCTCTGGATATGTTGACCAGGTAGGACGTAGGCTTCATCAAGCTTAGCTCTCTGGCTCCCACCAACCCCCTGGTCCGATCACTAAGCTGGACATGGACAGACACTACGTCGGAATCCTTAAACAAGGTTTCTTTGTCTACTAGAGCAGCGCCACACTCTGCCGCCCTCTCAGAGGTAAGATTCTGACTCCAGGCGATGATGTTCATGCCGAAAGCAGTGCCCACTCTCGCCACCAAGGAGCCAATATGTCCTAGCCCCAGCAACCCCAAGGTTTTGTCCTTCAACCCAACCCCCACCGTTGTGCCCCAATTCCCTTCCCTGGTGAGCCGGTCTTCCTGCGGGATTCGCCGCACTAGGGCTAATATGAGCCCCCAAGTAAGTTCAGTCGGGCCTTCTCCGACGCCACCTGTTCCAGAGACCACGATGCCAAGTTCGGTTGCCGCGGGTATATCAAATACCGCGTTACCCATCCCTGCCGTAACTAGGAGGCGTAGTTCCGGTAATCGCTCAAGTACTGAACGGGGGAAAGGAGTTCTCTCGCGCATCCCCATGATTACCTGGAAGTTCTTCAGCCGCTCCACCAATTGGTCTTCATTTGCGATATGGTCATGGAAAAACTGTACGTTTATACCAGAGGGTAATTGGGACCAATCAGCCATCTGTTGGGCTACCGCTTGATAATCATCGAGGATCGCTACGTCCATGTGCACCCTCTCCTTTAGGCAATATTTCAAGGGGATACCGCGGTGAGAATTACAGGATGGCCACGGGGTTGACTGGGGAGCCGGTTCCCCCCACCACCCGTAGGGGGTTGACGGTGAGCAGAAACTCGTAGCGCCCTTCTTCCATGCAAGCTTCCGCCAGCGGCTGTAGCAACGCGTTGTCCAGCAATCCAATCCCGTAGGCGAAGATGGAGCCGTGGACCGACCATGGCAGGTCGTATCCATTGGGGGTAAAGTCCATCATGTCCCAGACCAGCAAGCAGCAATCCGAATCGCGGATGAATTTCAAACACGACGCGTGAAGACCGGGTCGGGCCGTCGGGTCACTTCCCCAGAGGGAGTTACCGTCTTGGTCCCACTTGTCCCGTCCGCTGTAAACAATCAATGCGTCTCCAGGCTCCATCGTTACGCCCTGCTCTGCGGCGATGTCCTCTAATTCCCAACCGTGGACCGGCGTTTCCATGGTCACGTAGGCCTCACCCCGGTGCTTGGGCACGTCTAGCAAAACACCCCGGGTTATAATCCCTTCTTTCCAGTGATCGACGGACCCCCACAAAGCGCCGTCCATATTGGCCGCGGTGTCGGGGTGGCGGCCATTCCACATGCCGTCCTCGTTCCAAACGTGGCAAAGGGCGTCCAAGTGGGTGGTAGCAGTGCCGTGGTATGAGATCCCGTAGAAGTCTCCGTAATATCCTGCTTGCTCCCCCCTGGCCACCCGCTTCATATAATGCAAAGCTGGCGTCGGGTTGTTAGGAGCTGGGTTTTTGGGGAATTCCCTACTTAGGCACACCGCCCGCCCAGTTTTCACAGTCCGGGTCGCTTGAAGCCGTTTTTCGAAAGTCACCATATTTACGGCGCCTACCTGATCGTCGGCCCCCCAGCGGCCCCAATTGCGGTCTTCTTTCAAATAAGCTAGAACTTCATCCTTTGTGGGAACTCGTCGTTCCATTTTCATCTCCTCTCTTTTTCCTGGGCCCCAGTAGCCCGATAGAATTACGGATTATCACAAATCGTAGTGGGTTTTGGCCGCAGCTTGCTTTGCGTTATCCTGCTGAAAGAGGTCGGGTTGGGTACCACGAGCAAGGGACAGGTAATAGGTAAACAGTTGCAACGGTAGAACGTATGTTAAGGGACTCCACAGCTCCTCGACCGCCGGCAGATGGTACGCCTCGGTGGCCTCCGCAGAAAGCCGAGTGTCCCCTTCTTGTACCAAAGCCCACACGGGTGCCTCGACGGCGGCTGAGGCCCGGGCTACGTCGAGAGCCCGATAGTAGCCGGGGCCAGGCGGCGCTACCAGGGTTACCAGGCAGTGCCCGTCCACCTCGCAGAAAGGGCCGTGCAGCAGTTGCTCCACATGGAAGCCTTCGCTGTCGGCTCGGCTGGTTTCTTTCATCTTCAGGGCTACTTCGTAGGCGTTGGCAGTGTTGGGCCCGGCGGCCACGCAAATAAACCGTTTCCGGTCTTGGAAACGATCGGCAGCTTCTCGGATCGAATCTCCTCCTGACAAAACACGGCCAGCGACCTCGGGGACCTTCGCCAGGCCCGCATTGGCTGCAGCGCGGTCACTGCCCTCTTCGGTCAAGGCCGACGCCAGCATGCCTAGGACCATCAACGCCGAGGTATAGCTGATGGTGAAGGCGGCGGACACCTCCGCGTCTACCGTGTTCAGCACATCGTCTGCGACCTGGATCCGTTGCCCCGGCTGGTTGGAGGTTATGGAAATGGTGTAGGCCCCAGCGGCCTTGGCCTGCTCCAAAGCCAAAAATGAGTAAGTCTTGGTGCCCCTATGGCTGATGACCAGGACTGCGTCGTCAGGTCCCACCTTGGGGGGATAAGAGTGAAACTCGAAGGAATGCCAGGCCTGTACCTCCAAAGAATTTGGGGCCATCCGGCGGAACCAGTACTCGCCCACCAAAGCAGCGTGCCAGGAGGTACCAATGCCCACCAAGTACAGCCGACGTTTTCCCTTGATGGTGGCTGCCACTTTGGTCACTCGGTCGGCATGCTTGGTCAGCATTTCCGCCATGGCCTGGGGCTGACGCTGGATGGCATCGTACATATGATAGGGGTGCTTGGAGCGTCGGGTTGCGTTCCTTCTTTCTTGGCTGGTGGGGGGTTGCTGCTGAGTCATGGTATGAACCTATCTACAGTTTGGGATAGTTGAGCTTTAGCTGGAATTCACCCTGGTCAAATACTCCCTGACCTTAGGTAGCACCAAGTCGAATCCAAACGATATCATTTCTTGCAGGCGGCCATGGCGATTCGCTGCAGCAGTTTGCGTTCCTCATCAGCCAGATCGCCGAGGTCAGTTTCGATCTTCGTAGGATCTCCGGCGAACAGCGTAGCGTAAAAAGTACACGCTGCTAGGTATGACCCAGCGATAGTTGGATGGCTGCCATCTTCAGCGTATAACACCGGTTTGTCGTGCTTGGCAAGCAATTTCTGCCATGCAGTCCCCACCGGGACGACGTACGCCCCAAGCTCCTTGCCAATTTGGTTGTAGCTGTCGGTCAGTAAAGTCTGATTCTCCGGTTCCTTTTTCCGTGCCCAGGTCATAAACAAGACCATTTTAGCGCCGATTGCCTTGATGGCGGGCACGAATTCGCGGACATTTTCATGGAAACGATTGGAGTTCTTGACCGGTAGCGTGCTCTGCTCCTGGAACACGACGTGGTCCCATTTCTCACTGGTGATCGTAGTCGCGGCACCGGCGTTCCAATGGCGACGTAGAGATGCTCCGCCCGCTGAGATGACCTTGGATTCGATAGTGATGCCCTTGCCCGCTTGAGAGATAGCGCTCAGCAATGTGGGTAGGTCATTCTTGGTTGTGAAACTATTACCGATGAAGAGCATTCGGACTCTTTTTCCCGGCATAAACATCACCTCAGACTTATTCCTAACGTCAATTACGCCTTAAGTATCTCCCGGCGGGACAGCACCCGCTCCATCAGCGGCCGCATTCCTAGCTCGTCTTGATTAGGGCGAAGGCTACCTCGCGGTCCAGAGTCGTGTCCTGGGCCAGGTAGATCTTCTTCTTGCCGCCCTCGCCCAAGAACCGCTTGACCTGGTAGCGGCCATTGGCGAAAGAGGTGGGTTGGTCGGCCGAAGGCTCCTTGGAGGTGGGAGTCGATGTGGAGGCTGGCATCTGGCCGCTACTGGCGAGTGCTCTGTCAGCGGCAGCCAAGAAGGTGGCCGCGTCGCCGTTGTCTGGGTCTAGAGCAAGTACATTTTGGGCGCGGTCTCGGACAACGGACCAGTCGGATTGAGCAATAGCTTGGTCGGCCTCGTCCAGGAGGATATCTATCCGTCTCTGTACACGCTCGCTTGCCATTATGGGGGCATATTACGTCGGGCTGGAAGGCTTGTCCACTACACCCGTACAGTCTAAAGCGACTAAGTTAACGACGCGGCTTATGTAGGAGTTTTATTCTGGAAGAGGCAGTGGGCAGTGGAGTACCATATTCCACGAAGACCGTTTAATAAAATTAACCGGAGCTGCGGGAGGATAGCTGTGCAGGTCAAAGATAAGCAGTACACCGAGCATCGAATTAAGGTCAACGGGCTCAACATCCACTACACCGATTGGGGCAACCCTCACTTGCCGCACATGTTTCTGGCCCATGGGGCGGTGGCCAACGCCGTTTACTGGGACCTGGTTGCGCCTGCCTTTCGAGATAGGTATCACATTGTGGCGGTTACTGCCAGGGGCAGAAGTAAGAGCGATTACGCGCCCGATGGCAAATATGACACCGAGGACTACGTGCAAGATTTCCGGGAGCTCACCGTTGCGCTGGGTCTAGACAAACTCATCTATGTGGGCCAATCGATGGGTGGAAAAATCGGCATGACCTATTCCGCTATGTATCCGGACCAGGTAGAGCGCATGATCCTGGTGGACGTGGGTGGAGAATCCACCGGTGCACCATCCGGGGACCCGATGAAGTCCCGGCCTGAAGTCTTCAATTCTCCGACGGAGATCGAGACGTGGCTGAGGCAATTCGACCGATTTTCCAGGTTGAATCGGGAGGCGATAGATATCGTGGTCAACACCGGGTTCCAGCAGCTTGTCAACGGCCAGTGGGTTTCTTCCCTAGCCGGTCCCCTGATCGACCAACAGCGACCGGTTCCACCGCCGGTGTACGACATACTGAGCAAAGTCCAGTGCCCCATTGTCCTGATACACTGCTTGCGAAGCGACTTGATGGGTGCCGAGATAGCTGCCAAAACCCGAGATGCGATTCCAATTTGTGAGCTGATTCAACTAGATTCAGGGCATCTGCCACATCTCGAGCGTCCGGATGAGTTCATCCGGATCATGAATGGATTCCTGAGGGACTAATAGCTTAAAGCAATAACGTAATCTGTCCTTCAGCCCCCGGTGTTATCGGGGAATAATGTCTGTAGGCTTGAGGACAGTCGATGTCCCGTTGCTGGGTGATGTTAACCGGAATTCATGCCCTATGGGATGGCCGCCACCGATCATCCGGGCGTGCGCGCCACGGTAGGCCTTGGCTTAGTTGGTACAAACTTCGTGCTGGAACGGCAACCGGGCGACAGGGTTGATCGATTCGAACAAGCCCGGCTTTGACAGCTAGATCCAGTTCGCGACCCTTTCGGCGATCATGATGGCCGTGGCGTTGGTGTTGGCCCGTACCACGTCGGGCGCAATAGACAGGTCCGCAATCCTGAGCCCCTGTAGGCCCTTGACCCGCCCATACTGGTCAACCACCGCCATAGGGTCGGAGCCGGGACCCATTTTGCACGTTCCGGACGTGTGATAGGTGGTGTTCACGTTTTGGATCAACCAAGTGTCCAGTGCTTCGTCCGAGGCCAGGTTCTCTTCGGTTGGCGCCAACCAGCCTTCAATCAAGGGCTCTAAAGCCGGGTGAGCCAACAACCTTTGACAGATTCTCATCGCCTCACGCAGCCGCTGCAGGTCCCGGGGGTCTTCCAGGTACCGGTAGGAAAGGTGAGGCTTGTCGTGGGGTTCGGCGGATGCCAGACTCAACTCACCGGCGCTGAAAGCCGCTTGTAGAATGCAAGTAAGCCGCAGGCCGGGTTCGCGGGATTTCCAGTCTCCTCCCAGCGGGTCTCCGGACGTTGGTCCACCAAAGTTGGAAGGGAAAATTTGCATGTCGTTGCGTAACTGCGAGCCTCCGGCGGTGTATCGGAGACCGGACTGCATCCGGGGACCCGTGATGTCCAGATGAACGCCATCTTTAACGCCCAGTTCAATATAGACCAACGGATGGTCCCGCAAATTCTGGCCCACTCCCGGCAATTCGCAGACCAAGGGTATTCCCAGGTTGCGCAAATGGCTTCCGGAGCCTATCCCAGACAGCATCAGCAATTGTGGTGACGCAATTCCGCCGGCGGCGAGGACGATCTCTTCGCCTTCCACCGTGAACTTCTGCCCACCGCTCTCGACATCCACGCCTGACGCGCTAGTACCGTCGAACACGATGCGCGTGGCCAGCACGTTGGGTTTAATCGTTAGGTTCAACCGGTAGCGTACCGGGTCTAAATACGTAAGGGCGGTGCTCATACGGATGCCGCCGGCATTGTTGACCGGCACCGGACCCACCCCGGTAGAATCAGGGTGATTCATGTCCGGGTCTTCGGGGTACCCGGACGCGACGCATGCGTCGTAGAACGCCGACTGGAACGGGTGCCAATCAGTTGGCTTGTCCCGCCGGATAGGTATGGGTCCATCGCTCCCGTGGAAGTCGTCCCGAATGTCTAGATCGGATTCCAGCTTCCGGAAAAATGGCAGAACGTTTATATAAGACCACTGGTCGTTACCCAAGGCGGCCCAAGAATCGTAGTCTTCTGGAAGGCCCCGCAGGAAGACTTGGCCGTTAACCGCGCTGGAGCCACCGACCACTTTGCCTCTGGCTATTTGCAAAGGATTGGTCTGCCCGGACGCTCCGGAGGCTTGGTAAGCCCAATTGAAAGGCGAGTGGGGAGTTCCAGCATCCAGATTGAAGCCGTTCTTCAGTTCGTCGGGTAGGTGCTGAAACTCAGGGTAATCGGGGCCGGCTTCCAGGAGTAGTACAGACCGTTTGGGGTTTTCGGACAAGCGGGCAGCAAGCACGCATCCCGCCGAACCGGCGCCGACTATGACAACGTCGTACTTCAAGAACCGCTCCTTCGATTAATAGACTTTTCTAAACATGAGCCCGTCAACTGCTTTCCGTTTTTTAAGCCCGCAGTATCTCCCGCCGGAACAACACCCGCTCCGACTAATTTCTAAGCCAGACGTGTTCAGACCGGGTTTTGGCGCGGAGATGCCATCATGGATGATCCTTCGTCGCGTCAGGCAGACTCCCTTATGCACTTCTCCAGCAACTCCAATGCCGCCTTGGCAAAAATCCACATGTTCGCCTCCCGGTCGGCAACACGAGTCTCGACGGTAATCGATCGTTCAACGGGGCCGACCACGGCCATGCAGGAGTGACCTGGATCATCACCGTGACTGTTCCCGGTGGGCCCACTGGCGCCGGTCTCGCTCAAT
>JYMV01048327.1_pt1 | contig 16323 bp, 15 predicted proteins | sample 338911 | NCBI WGS metagenome assembly JYMV01 (sample SAMN03354496, study PRJNA234377) | hydrothermal vent metagenome | biome: Deep sea; feature: Hydrothermal plumes at the Eastern Lau Spreading Center, Western Pacific Ocean; material: Seawater | place: Tonga | collected 2009 | depth 2000 m m
TGTTGTTTGGTATTGTACAATAGGTATTGAAAATACATTATCATACTGTATTTTCTTTTCATCTATCTCGTGATTATTATCTGACATTCTAAAACAAACCTTGTATTAAACCTTTGTCATCAATATAAATCGATTCAGCAGCTGGAGTTTTTGGTAGACCTGGCATTAACATAATATCACCACAAATAACAACAACAAATTCTGCTCCAGCTGATATTCTTATTTCTTTTATAGGTAAATTGTGTTCTTGAGGTAAACCGCCATTTTCAGGATCTGCAGTAAAACTATATTGTGTTTTGGCAATGCAAACTGGAAATTTTTCATAGTTAGTGCCTTGAAGTTCTTTTAATTGTTTTTTTGCAGTAGTACTAATTTCAAGCTCATTTGCGCCATAAATTTCACTAGCAACTTTTTTAATTTTGTCTTCTAAAGATAAATTATCATCATATAAGGTTTTAAAATTTGATTTAGTTTTTTCTAATGTATCTACAACTTCATTTGCTAAATCTACTGCGCCTTCTCCTCCAAATTCCCAATGTCTACTTGTGACAGCATTTACTCCTACTTTTTCACAAATTTTTTTTACAACATCCATTTCATCTTCTGTATCAGATACAAATACATTAATTCCAACAATAATAGGTACGCCATATTTTTTTAAATTTTCTATATGTTTCAATAAATTTTCAGATCCTTTTTGTACTGCTTCAACATTTTCTTTATTAAGATTTTCTTTGTCTACCCCGCCATGCATTTTCAAAGCTCTAATAGTAGCAACTAGAACAGCAGCATCAGGTGCTAAATTTGCTTTTCTACATTTAATATCAAAAAATTTTTCAGCGCCAAGGTCTGCTCCAAATCCTGCTTCTGTAACAACATAATCTGATAATTTTAAAGCAGTTTTTGTTGCAATAATTGTATTACAACCATGTGCTATATTACCAAATGGGCCGCCGTGAACAAAAACTGGATTATTTTCTAAACTTTGTATTATATTTGGCTTAATAGCATCTTTTAACAACACTGACATAGAGCCAATGACATTTAAATCTTTAGCAAAAACAGCTTCTTTATCACTAGTATAGGCAACAAGTATATTGCCCAATCTTCTTTCTAAATCTTTTAAATCATCAGCTAAAGTAAAAATTGCCATAATTTCAGAAGCTGGTGTAATATTAAAACCATCTTCTCTAGGAAAACCATTTCCAGGACCGCCAATACTACAAATAATTTGCCTTAATGCTCTATCGTTCATATCCATTGTTCTTTTCCAAGTAACTTTTCTAGCATCAATTATTGGTTCTTTTTTCCAGTTAATATGATTATCAATTGCTGCTGATAATAGATTATGTGCAGTACTAATTGCATGAAAATCACCTGTAAAATGTAAATTCAAATCTTCCATTGGTACTGCCTGGGCTTTTCCACCTCCAGCTGCTCCTCCTTTCATGCCAAAACATGGACCTAAACTCGGTTCTCTGATACAAATCGATGAATTTTTTCCAATTTTATGAAGAGCATCTCCTAAACCTAAAGTAGTTGTAGTCTTGCCTTCCCCTGCTGGCGTTGGGGTGATTGCAGTTACTAAAATTAATTTACCATTTTTATTTTTATCTAGAGAATTTATATAATCAAAACTAAGTTTTGCTTTATAATGTCCATAGGGTTCAAGAAACTTTTCTGGAATATTTAATCTTTTTTCAGCAATTTCTAATATATTTTGAAGCTTTGCCTCTCTTGCAATTTCAATATCACTTTTATATTTCTTATTTTCTGCCATATTAAAAAATAAATTAACTATATATAATATAGAATTTATTTCTTTGTTTCAAACTTTTGAAAAAAAGAATAAAAATAATCTTCTAATTATGAATTTAGAAAATTTAAGAGATAAAACAGCAAAAATTCTTTTAGATATTAAATCAATAAACATACAAACAAAAAAACCCTTTAAACTTACATCTGGCAGATTAAGCCCTGTCTATGTTGACTGTAGAAAAATTATAAGTCATCTAAAAGAAAGAAGATCAATTATAAATATGACGTCTAAATTACTAAAAAAGGAAATAGATTTGAAAAAAATTGATTATATTGCCGGAGGCGAAACAGCTGGAATACCTTATGCATCTTGGATATCAGAAAAATTAAATAAACCAATGATATATATTAGAAAAAAGCCAAAAGGTTTTGGCAAATTATCTCAAATAGAAGGCGATATTAAAAAAAAATCAAGAGTCCTGTTAATAGAAGATTTATCCACTGATGGAAAAAGTAAAATTAATTTTTGCAATGCTATAAAAAAAGCTGGTTGTGAAATAAGAGATATTTTTGTTATTTTTAACTATGATATTTATTCAGATACTATTTTCAAAAAAAATAAATTAAAACTTCACTTTTTAACCAACTGGAAATTTGTTATTAAACATCTGAAGAAAAAAAAAAGTTTTAAAAATGAAGAAATATTAAAAATTGAAAAATTTATTTCAAAAAAAATTTAATTTTCTTTTGTTAACTTAATTTTTCCTTTATTTGTTGTTGAACTTTTTGCAAAAGATTTTTTTGGTATTCTTCCTGCTAAAAAAGCATTTCTTCCAGCTTCTATAGCATCTGCCATTGCTTTTGCCATTAGTTCTGGATTTTGTGCTTCTGCTACTGCAGTATTTAACAAAACTCCATCGCATCCTAACTCCATGGCAATAGCAACATCTGAAGCCGTGCCTACTCCAGCATCTACGATTACTGGAATATTTGATTTTTCAACAATCAATTTTAAGTTATATTGATTTTGAATTCCCATACCTGAGCCAATAGGTGCTGCTAAAGGCATAACTGCAGAACAACCTATATCCTCTAATTTTTTACAAATTATAGGGTCATCATTACAATATGGTAAGACGTTGAAATTTTTTTTTACTAATTCTTTCGCAGCAGGAATAAGATTCTCAACATCTGGCAATAAATCTTCGTCGTTTCCTATTACTTCTAATTTTACAAAATTTGTTTTTAATGCCTCTCTGGCTAATTCAGCTGTTAAAACTGCTTCTTTAACAGTATAACAACCTGCAGTATTAGGAAGAATAAAATATTTCTTTTTCAAAAGATCTATTATATTTTCATTATATTTTTTTAAACTAATTCTTCTAATTGCTACAGTAACAACTTCCGTTCTTCCAGCATGAAGTGATTCGAGCATGATTTGATGATTGGGATATCTAGAAGTACCCATAAATAATCTTGATTTAAATTTTTTGTTTTCAATAGAGAGAAAATCTTTCATAAATTTTATTTAACCTCCTTTTAGTGGTTGGACTATTTCAATTATATCACCAGATTTTATTTTGTAATTTTTCCAATTTATTTTTTGAATAACTTCTTCATTTACTGCAACTGCTAAATTTTGACTTCTACTTATATTTATTTCATGTAAAACTTTTGATAAAGTTTCAGAAAGAACAAAAAAATTATTTCCATTAATTATTAATTTTTTTTTCATTTTTTTTAAATTACAAATCTTCCTGGTTCAAAATTATTAAAATCATTTCCTATATTACCATTTAAATAATAATTTTTTATAACACTTGATGTTAATGGGGCTAAAAGTATACCGTTTTTATGATGACCGGTTGCATATATTAAACCTTTTAATTTTTTTGAAGGTCCTATAATTGGCGCATCATCCCTACTTGTAGGTCTTAACCCAGACCAAGACTCCACAATTGATAAATCTTCAATTGCTGGCAATACTTCTCTTGCTATTTTTAATAAATTATAAATACCCCCTACAGTTAAACTTTTATCGTAACCCATTTCTTCTTCTGTTGCTCCAATAATTAAATCAGAATTATTTCTAGGAACTAAATAAACATTTTCCCTCCATAAAATATGTTTCAAAAGTGAAATATTTTTAGGTATTTTAAGACAAACCATTTGACCTTTTACTGGTCTTATTGGCACTTCCTTTATTTCTATATTTTTAATTTTACTAGTCCAGGCTCCAGAACAAACTATTATTTCTTTAGTTTTAATTATTTCATTATTTGTTTTAACCCCTATTACTTGATTTTTATTTGTAATAATTTTTTCGACTTCAGTATTTTCTTTAAAAATACAATTATTTTTATTTTTTTTTAATATTGTTATTAGCGCATCAAGAATGTAGCGATTATTTACATGATGGTCGTCTGGAGAAAAAAATCCTGATAATACATTATTAGAAACATATGGTTCTTTGTCGCGAATTTTATCACCAGAAAGCCAAGTGATATTTACTTTATTATTTTTAAGAAAATCATAATTATTTTTCAGTTTTTTTTCTTCATGAAGATCACAAGCTACCCTTAATGTACCTTCTTTTTTATAACCAATACTTTTTCCAGATTTATTTTCTAGTTCTTCAGCAAATTTAGGCCAGGCCAAGTGACTTTTTTCAAATATTGGTAATAATTTTTTTTCGCAAGGTTTTAAATCTAACCTGCCAGATAACATTCCTGCTGCAGCCCAACTTGCTTCTTTTCCTAAATTTTTTTTATCAATAATTATGACTTTTTTTCCAATACCTATAAGTCGCCAAGCTATTGATAAACCTATAATTCCGCCTCCTATAATTAAAATCATTGTTGTGTATTAATGGTATGTTACATTATTATTGATTATATTAACTATATATTCTTCTAGTTATAATGGACTATAAAAAATTTTTTTCAGATTCTTTAAATAGTTTAAAAAAATCTGGTGAATATAGAGTTTTCAAAGATATAGGTAGAATAGCTGGTTCATTTCCTAACGCTAAATTTAATGACTTAATTAAAAAAGAAAATATTGTAGTTTGGTGTAGTAATGATTATTTAGGTATGGGGCAACATCCGTTCGTTTTAGAAGCAATTGAAAGAGCAATGAGGGAACTTGGTGCTGGGTCAGGAGGCACAAGAAATATTTCAGGAACAAATCATTACCATATTGCTTTAGAAAATGAAATTTCCGAAATTCATGAAAAAGAATCTTCTTTAGTTTTTACATCAGGTTATGTAGCAAATGATGCAACATTAAGCACTCTAGGGTCTAAATTAAAAAGCTGTGCGATTTTTTCTGATGAAAAAAATCATGCGTCAATGATAAATGGTATTAGGAATAGCAAATCTGAAAAATTTATTTTCAAACACAATGATATTAAACATTTAGAAACTCTTTTAAAAAAAATCGATATAGATAGGCCAAAAATAATTGTATTTGAATCTGTATATTCGATGGATGGTGACTTTGCCCCAATTAAATCTTTTGTAAAACTTGCAAAGAAATATAAAGCTTTAACTTATCTTGACGAAGTTCATGCTGTTGGACTTTATGGATCCCGTGGAGGTGGCGTGGCTCAGGAACAAAAAATAATGCACGAGATTGATATTATTAATGGTACTTTAGCAAAATCCTTTGGGCTAATAGGTGGATATGTGTCTTCAAGTAAATCTATTATTGATTTTATAAGAAGCTATTCATCAGGTTTTATATTTACAACTTCAATTCCACCAGCAATTGCATGTGGCGCTATTGTAAGTATAAGGTATGTAAAAGATAATCAACAATTAAGAGATAAACTAAAAGAAAAATGTTTGTTCATTAAAGAAAAATTACTTGCAGCAAACATACCTTTTTTAAAAACTAAAAGTCATATAATTCCAATAATTATAGGTGATAGTAAATTATGTAAAAAAGCTGCTGATGAATTGTTAGAAAAATATAAAGTTTATTTACAACCTATAAATTATCCAACTGTCCCTAGAGGAGAAGAAAGATTAAGAATTACACCATCTCCATTACATACTGATCTAATGATAGATGATCTAATAAATGCACTTAAGTTTGTCTGGAAAAAATTAAAATTAAAACAAGCTGCATAAAAAAAATAAACTAAAAAAAAATAATAAAATTATTATTTATTACTTATAGTAAAAAAATGATTGACACATCTTTAATGAAAAATAAAAAAGGTTTGGTTATGGGTGTGGCTAACGATAGGTCTATTGCTTGGGCAATAGCAAAAACTTTGTATAATTCTGGCGCAAAAGTAGCATTAACTTATCAAGGAGAGGTTTTAAAAAAAAGAGTTGATCCATTAGCAAAAGAAATCAATTCACCTATAATTTTAGAGTGCGATGTAGAAAATGAAAATGATATTTTAAAAACTTTTAAAGAAATCAAAAAAAAATGGAAAACAATTGATTTTCTAGTTCATGCAATTGCATTTTCTAACAGGGAAGAATTAAAAGGAAAGTATTTAAACACAACAAAAGATAATTTTAAAAAAACAATGGATGTTTCTTGCTACTCATTTACAGCTGCAGCAAGACAAGCGGAGAAAATAATGACTAACGGCGGAACTTTACTAACGCTATCATATTTTGGATCAGAAAAATTTATGCCACATTATAATGTAATGGGAATTGCAAAGTCAGCTTTGGAAGCTAGCGTAAAATATTTAGCAAAAGATTTGGGGGGAAAAAAAATTAGAGTAAATGTTTTATCTCCTGGTCCAATCAAGACTCTTGCTTCTTCAGCAATCGGAGATTTTCATTATATCTTAAAATGGAATGAAAATAATTCACCATTAAAAAGAAATATTACATTAGATGATATATCTGGTTCTGCACTTTATCTTTTAAGTGATCTTTCATCAGGTGTAACTGGGGAAATACATCATGTAGACTCAGGATATAATATAATTGGAATGAAAGATACAAATTCTCCTGATATTTTTGAAGAAAAATAAAAATGCCTGGAAATAGTTTTGGTAAAATATTTAAATTTAGTACTTGGGGAGAAAGTCACGGACCAGCTATTGGATGTACCATTGATGGTATACCTTCAAAAATTAAGATAAAAGAAAAAGAAATTCAGTTTTTTTTAAATCAAAGAAGACCTGGAAGTAGTAAATTTGTAACACAGAGAAAAGAAAAGGATAAAGTAAAAATTTTATCTGGGGTTTTTAATAATTATACCACTGGAACGCCAATATCTTTTATTATTTATAATGAAGATCAAAAATCAAAAGATTATGAAAAAATAAAAAATAAATTTAGGCCAGGACATGCAGACTACACTTACCAAAAAAAATATGGGATTAGAGATTATCGAGGTGGCGGCAGATCCTCAGCAAGAGAAACCGCAATGAGAGTTGTGGCAGGAGCAATAGCAAGAAAAATATTGTCATCACAACTTGGCAAAACTTTTTTAATACGTGGTGCTTTAATTCAAATGGGTTCCTTACATATAAATAGAGATAATTGGGACTGGAATTTTATAAAAAAAAATCCTTTTTGGTGCCCAGATAAAAATATGGTAAAAATTTGGGAAAATTATCTTATGCAAATTAGAAAAAACGGTTCTTCGGTCGGTGCTATAATTGAATTAGAAGCCAGTGGTATACCTGCAGGACTTGGTGAGCCTGTTTATGATAAATTAGATGCAGACATTGCAAAAGCTTTAATGAGCATTAATGCAGTTAAAGGTGTGGAAATAGGAAGTGGTTTTGCATCTGCATTTATTCCAGGTGAAGAAAGTTCAGATGAAATGACTTTAAAAAAAGGAAAAGTTCAATTTAAATCTAATCATGCAGGAGGTATTTTAGGTGGGATATCATCAGGACAAAATATAATTGCAAGGTTTGTTGTAAAACCAACTAGTTCTATTTTAAAATTAAAAAAAACAGTAACTAATAAATTAAAAAAAACTTCTATTTCTGTAAGTGGGAGACATGATCCATGTGTTGGAATTAGAGCTGTTCCTATCGGAGAAGCAATGCTAGCTTGTGTTCTAGCTGATCATTTTTTAAGAAATAAAGTTTTTCAATCTTAATATATTAAGATAAATCAATTTCTTTTTTTGAATAATTACTTCCAAGAGATTGTAAGGCACAATATGCAATATCTTTAGATAAAAGATTAGCTTCTTCGTATTGTTCTTCAGGTTTACCATGTGGTAAAAATATATCTGGAAAAAATAAAGATCTAAATTTTAGTCCACCATCTAATAAAGTTTCGTTAGTCAAGAATTTAGTTACATGAGAAGCAAAACCGCCAATTGATCCTTCTTCCACTGTTATAAGTGTTTCATGCTCTAAAGCTAATTGTTTTATTAATTTTGTATCAAGAGGTTTGCAAAATCTTGCATCTACTACCGTTGTTGATAATCCTTTGGCATTTAATATATCTGCAGCATTAATACATTCATAAAGTCTTGCGCCGTAAGATAAAATTGCAATTTTATTTCCTTCTTTAACAATTCTTCCCTTACCTATTTCTAATGGTATTCCTTCTGCAGGAATTGGTACTCCAATACCATCGCCTCTTGGGTATCTAAAAACACATGGGCGATCATTAATTTGGGTAGCTGTTGCTACCATATGAACTAGTTCTGATTCATCTGCAGGTGCCATCAAAACAAAACCGGGCAAGCAGCCTAGATAAGCTATGTCAAAAGATCCTGCATGAGTTGGCCCATCAGCACCGACTTGACCTGCTCTATCCATAGCAAAACGAACAGGTAATTTTTGAATTGCTACATCATGAACAACTTGATCGTAAGCTCTTTGTAAAAAAGTAGAATATATAGTTGCAAATGGTTTAAATCCTTCTGTTGCAAGACCAGCTGCAAATGTTACTGCATGTTGTTCTGCAATTCCTACATCAAAGCTTCTACTTGGAAATTCTTTTTGAAATAAATCTATACCTGTACCATCTGGCATAGCAGCGGTAATTGCAACAATTTTTTTATCTTTTTTTGCTTCACTAATTAAACTATTTGCATAAACTTTTGTATATGAAGGCGCTTTAGATTCTGATTTCTGCTGTACTCCAGTTGCAACATTAAATTTGGCAACCCCGTGATATTTATCATCAGATTTTTCAGCAGGGTCGTACCCTTTACCTTTTTTTGTAACACAATGAATAAGTATTGGCCCATTCTTATATTTTTTTGCATTTTCCAATATAGGGATTAAACTTTTTAAATTATGTCCATCAACTGGACCAACGTAGAAAAAACCTAGTTCTTCAAAAAGCGTTCCTCCAGTTACAAAACCTCTTGCAAGTTCCTCAGCTTTTTTTGCAGCTTTACCAATCCTATCAGGAAATGTTTTTGAAACAATTTTTCCTCCAAGATTTTTAAATGATTGATAAAAGCCAGATGAGATTAGTCTTGAGAGATAATTACTTAATGCACCAACAGGTGGAGCAATTGACATATCGTTATCATTAAGAATGACAATTAATCTTGATTTTTCTGAACCTGCGTTATTCATAGCTTCATATGCCATACCTCCACTCATAGCTCCATCACCAACTACACAAATAACATTATTTTTTTTTTTCATTAAGTCTCTAGCTATAGCCATTCCTAAACCAGAAGACATTGCTGTTGAAGCATGAGCAGCACCAAAAGGATCAAATTCACTTTCTGTTCTTTTTGTAAATCCATAAAGACCATTTTTTTGTCTAAGTGTTCTTATTTTATCTCTTCTTCCAGTTAAAATTTTGTGTGGATATGCTTGGTGTCCTACATCCCATACGAGTCTATCTTTTGGCGTATTAAAAACATAATGAATTGCAACTGTTAATTCTATTACGCCTAAACTTGCACCTAAATGTCCTCCTGTAACTGAGACAACATCTAATGTTTCGTTTCTCAACTCAATAGCTAAATCTTCCAATTTATTTTTAGGTAATTTACGTAAATCTTTTGGAAAATTTATTTTATCTAATAAAGGTGTCTTGATATCTTCCATAAAACTTTATTATATTATATTTATTTTTTCCTTTCTACAATAAATCTTGCTACTTCTCTAAGCAAATCTGCTTTATGATCAAAAACTACCAAATGTTTAATTGCTTGATTAGAAAGAAATTCTAGTTGTTTCTTTGCTCGATCTTTACCTAAGATTGAAACAAAGTTTTTTTTGCCAGCTTTTTTATCTTTATCAACTTTTTTTCCTAATTTTTTTGTTGTACTTGTGACATCCAATAAGTCATCTCTAATTTGATATGCTAATCCTATATCATGTGCATAACCTTGTAACGCAAATTTATGTTTTTTTTCTGCTCTACCCAATATTGCTCCAGCATTACATGAAAATGCAATTAATGCTCCAGTTTTCAATCTTTGAATTCTTGTAATAATTCCTATGCTTAATTTTTTATTTTTAGCTTCAAGATCCATCATTTGACCCTGCTTTTGCTAATTCGTAAATTAATTCACATCTAATTTTTGGATCATTATGAGTTAAACTATCAGATAAAACTTCAAAAGATAATGTAAGTAAAGAATCACCAGCTAAAATTGCTGTGGCTTCGTTATATTTTTTATGTGTTGTAGGCAAACCTCTTCTTAAAATATCATTGTCCATTGAAGGTAAATCATCATGAATTAGCGAATATGCATGGATCATTTCTAGTGATGATGCTACACGTAGAGCATTTTTTTCATCAACATCAAATAATTTTGATGATTGAATTACTAAAAAAGGTCTTAGTCTTTTTCCACTAGATAAAATTGAATAACTTATTGCTTTAAAAAGTTTTTTTTCTATACCTTTTCCACTTGGTAAAAGTGATTTGATTGTTTTATCAACTTCTTTCTGTGCATCTTTTAAATTCAATTCTAAATTGTTCATATTTTTTTTTCTATAGTGGAATCAGTACTGTTAACTTTCACTTCATCTATCTTTTTTTTTGCTTCTTTTAATTTTTTTTCACAATGTTTTTTTAATAAAACCCCTCTATTATATAAATTAACTGCATTTTCCAATGCTGAATCGCCATCTTCAAAGGTTTCAGTAATATTTTCTAATTCTTCTAAAGCTTCTTCAAATGAAAGATTATTAATATTATTCTCATTAATTTTTTTCTTATTCATAAAATCAATCCTTGTACATGTGCCAAACAACTTTCTGATAAAGCTTTAATATTATAACCTCCTTCTAAACATGAAATCAATTTACCTTTACAATGTTTAGAAGCAAAATCATTTAATTTCTTAGTTATCCAGTAAAAATCATCTTTTGTTAGTCTAAAATCTGCTAAAGGATCATTTATATGAGCATCAAAACCCGCAGAAATAAAAATAATATCTGGTGAAAATTTTTCTAGGCTTGGAATTATTATATCCTCGTATGATTTTTTAAATAATAAACTGTCAGTTCCGGCAGGCAAAGGAACATTAACTATATTGTTATTTATTCCTGTTTCTTCTTTAAAACCTGTTCCTGGAAAAATTCCCTCTTGATGAGTTGAAGCATAAAACATATTAGGATCATTCCAAAACATTTTTTGAGTTCCATTTCCATGATGAACATCAAAGTCAATAACTGCGCATTTATTAATTTTGTATTTTAATTTTGCATAATTAGCTGCTATTGCAATATTATTAAAAAAACAAAAACCCATAGCTCTTTGAGGTTCCGCATGATGTCCTGGAGGTCTTATAGGACAAAATGCATTCTTAAATTTTCCTCCAAAAACAATGTCGACTGCTTTGCAAACAGAGCCTGTAGCTTTTAATGCAGCTTCAAGACTATATTTACTTAAAATTGTATCTGCATCAATTCTAAAAGATCCTTCTTTTGGAGATTTGTTTTTTATATCTTCAAAATAATTCTCAGAGTGAACTGTAAAAAAATATTTTGATTCAACTTTTTCTCCTTGAAACCATTTTATTTTTTTTGACTTAAATTCTTTTAATGTCTTATTAATAGCAATTAATCTTTCTTTACTTTCAGGATGGTTAATTCCTGTATCATGTAGAATACAGTCTTTATGAGTTACAATGGCAGTAGACATAATAAATAAATTTATCTTAAAATACTTTTACTAAAATATTTACTGTTAAATGAATTATGAAAAAAATTATTTTATTCATCTTTATAATTATATTTATAAATTATAACACTGAAGTTTTAGACGCAAATACTGAAAAGCTTCCAAAAGTATCAATTAAAACTGTAAAAAAAGAGTTTATAAGTGAGTCTTATATAGTTACTTCAAGAATTGCTCCATTTAAAAGCGATACAATATCAGTGAAAAGCCCTGGACCAATAGAAGATGTTTATGTAGAAGTTGGTGATTTTGTTAAAAAAGGAGACGTTCTACTTAAAATTGAAAATGATGAACTAGAAGCAGATAAAAATAATAAAGAAGGTGAGTTATCTGAAAGCTTAGCAAGATTAGAGTTAGAAGAAAAAAAACTTGAGAGACTTAAAATTTTAATGAACTCACCTTCTTTTAAAAGAGCCGAATATGAAGATCAAATAAATATTGTAAAAGCAGCTGAAGGAAACTTAATTAAAATTACATCTCAATATAATAAAGCTAAAATAATTTATGATGATGCAATTTTAAAAGCACCTTATTCTGGTGTTATTTCAAAAAGACTTGTTACAAAAGGAAATTATGTTAATACAGGCACGCCAGTTTTTGAATTAGTTAATAATGCAAAATTTGAAATAGAAGCAAATATACCTTCTGATAAAATTTCATTATTAAATAAAAAAAAAGAAGCAGAAATTATTTTGCCTAATGGAAAAATTTTAAAATCTTTATTTCGATCGGTCGTTCCAAAAGAAAACCCAAATACAAGAACTGTTATTGTTAGATTTAAACCACTTTTTAATCAAAAAAAATCTAATTTATTAATAAATCAAAATATGAATCTAAAAATCTTTCTAAAATCAAAAAAACAAATAAAAACAATAGTTAAAGATGCATTATTAATTAAGAATGGCAATACTGTTGTTTATGTTATAGAAGGCAATATAGCAAAATTAAAACCGATTAAAACTGGAATATCTTACCAGAACTCTATTGAAGTTATAGATGGATTGGAAGAAGGTGAAAAAATTGTTACTAGAGGAAACGAAAGATTAATACCTAATCAAAAAGTAGAAATAGAGGAAGCTAACTAAATTGGATATTATTAAAAATTGTCTTAAAAGACCAATAATAATTTATTCTCTAATAATATTAATTCTCTTTTCTGGTATTTTAGCAATTTTTAAAATCCCTATTCAATTAACGCCAGATGTTAGAAGACCTGTAATTGAAATAACTACAAATTGGCAAGGGGGCTCACCTACTGAGGTTGAACGAGAAATCGTTGTTAAGCAAGAAGATGTTTTAAAGTCTGTAAAAGGTGTTGAAAGAATAAGAAGTAATGCTTATGACAAAAAATCTGAAATAAAATTAGAATTTAGTTCTACAAAAAATTTTCAAACTGCTTTGTTAATGACATCAAATGCTCTAGACAGAGTAAGAGGCATGCCTGAAGAAATTATGAAACCAATAATAGAGACTTCTGGTAGTGAAGATGCTCCTATTGCATGGATTATGCTAAGGCCTATAAAAAAAATAAATAAGTCTATGTCTGAATTTGGAGATTTAGTTGATAATTTAATTAAAACAGAATTAGAAAAAATTCCAGGTATCTCAAGAACTAATATTTTTGGAGGTAGTAAAACTGAAATGCAGGTTATTGTAGATCCTCAAAGATTATCTTTATATAAAATAACTATATCAGATATTGCAACTAGTTTAATTTCCTCCAATATTTCTCTAACAGCGGGTGATGTAGATGAAGGAAAAAGAAAATATTTAATAAGAGCTGAAGGTCAATTGGATAGTCCTGAGAAAATTAAAAAAGTTGTTATTAAAGTAAATAAAGACGAACAATCTCAATTTTCATCAAAAATTTTTTTAGAAGATGTAGCGGAAATAAATTACGGAATTAAAGAACCTGTTTCCTACATACGTTCGCTAGGAAAAGAGGTCATTGCTATAAATATTGTAAGAGATGTGGGTGTCAATGTTCTAGAAACAATGGATGAAGTAAAAAAAACTATAAAAAGATTAAATCCAATACTAAAAAAAAAGGGTTTAGAATTAAAACAAGTCTATGATGAAACTGTTTATATCAATTCATCAATAAAGCTAGTTCAACAAAATATAATCGTTGGAGGTTTATTAGCTGCTTTAATACTATTATTATTTTTAAATTCTGCTAGAGCAACATTGGTAATCGCAACTACTATTCCTCTTACAATAATTGGTACTTTTGTTGCCATGGCTATTTTAGGAAAATCTTTAAATGTTATTAGTTTAGCTGGATTAGCTTTTGCAGTTGGAATGGTTATTGATGCAGCAATTGTTGTTTTGGAAAATATTTTCAGACATAAAGAAATGGGGAAAAGTGATTATGATGCTTCTTTGATTGGTACAAAAGAAGTATCGAAAGCAGTACTTCTATCTGCATTGACAACTGTTTTGGTTTTTATTCCACTTCTAGTTGTGCAAGTAGAAGCTGGTCAATTATTTAGAGATATATCTGTTGCAATATGTGTTGCTATCAGCTTATCGTTTGTTTTAGCTATAACCTTAATTCCAGTTATTTCTAGTAAATTTAAACTTTTACAAACTGATAATAAAAAAAAAATTTGGCGATTTAATAATCCAAAAATATTAAACACTTTTGCTTTAAATTTTTTATACAAATTTTATCAATATTTGGCATGGGTTTTACCTTCTAAAAAAAAAGCTTCAATTACAATTTCAACAATTGTTTTAATTACTATTTTTGGAATTTTTTTTCTTGCACCTAAACTTGAGTATTTACCAGAAGGAAATAAAAATTTAGTTTTTGGAGTTCTGATTCCACCGCCTGGATACAATCTTAAAACAACTAGTGAAATTGCTCAAAATATTGAAAATCAAATTAAACCTTACTTTGTTTTAGCAGAAGGAGGAGATCTTAATGCAAATGAGTATCCTAGAATAAATAATTTTTTCTTTGTATCAACATCTACAAAAATTTTTATTGGCGCTTCTACTGAAGACCCCAATAAAATAAAAAAAATTATTCCATTAATGGAAAAACTTGCATTCCAAGAATCTGGTACCTTGGGTTTTATTAATCAGCCATCTATTTTTGGAAGAACAGCTGGTGGTAGTAGAAAAATTGATATAAATTTCAGTGGCTCAGATTTAAATGAAATTTTAGATTTAGCTAGAAAAGCTTTTTTTATAACAAATAAAGTTTTTCCCGAAAAACTTGGTAGAACTCAAATTCGACCAAAACCAGGTTTAGAACTTGGTACGCCTGAACTAAGGTTTATACCTGATATGGAAAAACTCGCTGAAAATGGTATTACAGTAAAAGAATTTGCTAACAGCCTGGATGCTTTTAACGATGGTTTATGGATAGACGAAATTGTAGCAGGTGGTCGAAAAATGGATCTAAGAATAATTGGAAAAAAAGATCAAAAAACTAATTTTACTCAGCAAATAGCAAATATCCCTATAGTTTCAAAATCAGGGATTACCATCCCTCTCTCATCAGTATCTAAAAATCAAATCACATCAAGCGCTGTATCAATACGTCATATAGATTTTAAAAGAACAGTAAGTTTACAAATTAGACCTCCTTCACAAATACCATTAGAGGTAGCAATTAAAATACTAGATAATGCTATAGTTAAAGATTTGAATAATGAAGCTTTTGAAAAAGGAATTACAATAAATTTATCAGGAACTGCTGATAAATTATCGCAAACTTTAGATTCAATGTCGTTAACTATCGCTATTGCTTTAATTTTAGTTTTCTTAAGTTTGGCAATACTTTTAGAAAGTTTTATTCTATCGTTAGTTATAATGATTGCTGTACCTCTTTCAACAGTTGGCGGTTTTATTGGTCTTAAAATTCTTAACTTTTTTACTTACCAGGCGCTAGACATGTTAACATTACTTGGGTTTCTAATTTTAATTGGAATAGTAGTTAATAACTCAATTTTATTAGTACTTCAAACTGTAGATTTAATTAAAAAAAAAAAAATATCAAAAACAGATGCTATTTTTGAGTCAGCAAGAATTAGGGTAAGACCAATTTTTATGTCTACATTAACTAGTATTTTTGGAATGTTTCCTTTGGTATTATTTTCTGGACCTGGGTCTGAATTATATAAAGGTCTAGGATCTGTTGTTATAGGAGGGTTGTTTTTATCAGCAATTCTAATTCTAATAATTGTGCCTGCACTGCTAACTTTAACAATTAACGAAAATAAAATAATTAAAGACTCTTACAAATAGAGATTTTTATTACTCTTTTTTTTTTATCTGAACTTTGAAATAAACAATTATTTACTTCGCAAAAAGCTTGAAAATCTCTTATTGCTTTTAGATCAGTTGTCAAAACTTCTAAAATATCACCAGTTTTTAGCTTTTTTAACACTTTTTCTGCTTTTAAAACCGGTATTGGGCATTTTAGGCCTTTTACATTTAAAATCTTTTTTACCAT
>JYMV01051444.1_pt1 | contig 16322 bp, 13 predicted proteins | sample 338911 | NCBI WGS metagenome assembly JYMV01 (sample SAMN03354496, study PRJNA234377) | hydrothermal vent metagenome | biome: Deep sea; feature: Hydrothermal plumes at the Eastern Lau Spreading Center, Western Pacific Ocean; material: Seawater | place: Tonga | collected 2009 | depth 2000 m m
TTGGGTGGCCGCCGGCATTCTTCGAGCTTTGTCCGCTCCCCGGGCGGTGGGTCAGCGGATTCACCTGGCCACCGACTCTCGAATTAAGGCCAAAGAGATTCAGGATATCCTCAGAGAGGAGTTGCGGGTCAAGATCAAGCTCGCGGAGCCGACCTTTCACCGCAATTTTCAACTCCCCGTTCTGGCCGGTACTCTGCGAAAACTCAAGCAGCCCCGAGTGGCTCACGCTATCACCAAACTGGATGATATTTTCGGTGGATACAGTGAGCGAAATCAGCCCGTCCACGAGGTGGGGAACGATGTGACTATTTTGGGGATGCCGGAGCAGCGCCCCAACACCAAAGAAGTCTTCCGAATGGTCTGTCGCCACAACAAGTACGTTCAGGACTTCGGCAAGATTCGAGATCTTAATGTGATCAAGGAGGGCACAGTGGTCAGAGCGGTGGTGCCGGTGGACTTGCGTCGTCGGAGTGGGGAGGAGTTGGGCAACAAGTTTGGCCTGGTTTTTATGAATCTTCCCATCGGAATCGCCGATCCCCGGGAGCAACTGGCCGCTGTGAAAGCCTTCATGAACGAGTTGAAAGAGTCACCTCAGGCGGTGATGGTGCTTGGTTTACTCTCTGCTGTGGGAACGATCCCGGCCGAACTTGAGAAGCGAGTCGTCGGTCTCTTCGGAGCCTCTGCTACGGCTGTTCTCACCAATGTCCCAGGGCCTCAGGAACCGCTTCTTTTGGCGGGGAAAGAGATCTCGAGTTTGATGTTCTGGGTTCCCCAGTCGGGAGGCCTCGGTCTCGGACTCTCTATTCTCAGCTATAATCAACAGGTCCGTGTGGGAATAGCTACCGATGCGGGGTTGGTCGATAAGCCGGAGCTTCTGGTTCAGGATGTGGAAGCGGCTTTTGAGGAGTTGCTACGGATTGAGTGTGGGGAGTTAGTGACTTCCTAGAAGCTGCACTAGCCGAAAGCTTTCTGCCAGGCGTCTAATTCCAGGGCGGTCCGGGCGTCTTCCGAGGCTCCCTTGGCGCTCAGCGCGGTGGCGATGGTGAGTCCCGTCGTCGCCGCTAAACTGATGGGAAAGCCCAGGGAAGTTCCGCTGAATTGAGAGGCGGCGAAAAGTCCGGTGGCTAATGCGGCGGCGCCTAATCCGATGGTGGACAGTTTTCGTCGACCGGCCCGGCTTTCCGCAGCAGCTTTCATCTCTCTCAAAGTTGGTTGGGAGAAGTCTTCGAGCCTGTGTTCCAGGCTGACCACCTTGTCCTGACACCAGCCAAGTTGAGAAGAAACGGGGTCGTCGACCGTCCCTTTGGAGTCGAGATCCTGGCGCATGCGGGTCAGTTTGAGAGTCAGTTCCTGGCGACTGGGTGAACCTTGAATGAGCATAGCAAGAGCCTACCGAGCTAACGTTATAGACTTGTTAAAGTCAAATGTTAAGGCTTTCGAGCCAGCCCTCGCCAGGAGTTACGATTGTGCCACTCTATGCGGGTGTCTTCCATGTCGTCGAACCACTCCTCGAAGACTTCTTTCTTCAGGTAGTAAGCGATTTCGGGATTGAGTTGGTCGTAGACAATGGTCTCAATCTCACGATGAGGAAAGTCGGCGATGTAAAGAAGATAATCCTGATAAAAGAGCCTGGAGCCGGGGAAGAACTTGTTCCAGGGTTTGTACAAGCCCTGAGTGACCCCCTTGAGGAAGGTTGCCAGAACCCAGGAAATGCCTCGTAAAATCGGTCTGGGGAGCCGGTTCGTGACATGCTTTCTGATCGGGTTGACGTAGGAAACGATCCACTCGTTATTTTCGTAGCCGTAGACCCAGGCCGACATGTGGCCACCCTGCTTCACCTTGCCGACTACCGACTTGAAGCCACCTCGGGGGTCGGGGAGATGATGGAGAACGCCCACGGAATATGCGTAGTCGAAGATGTTGTCTTTAAAGGGGAGACGGAGGAGATCGCCTCTCACCAACTCTACGTTCTCGTGGTCCCGGGTGGCTTCTCGGGCCACGTAGATGGCCTCTCCGAGATCGACTCCGATGACCAGTTTGGGCCCGAATTCTGCCGAGGCCAGGATGTGTCGCCCTTTACCACAACCGCCGTCGAGAACCACCTTGTCTTCGAAAAAGCTCGGCTCCACCGGCGCGATCCAGTCCAGGAATTGTTGACGATACTCCTCTATTTCGTGGTTATAACGTTGCCACTGCTCGCCGAATTCGGCGGCCACTTGAAGGGCAGCCTGGTTGGCCTGACTGGGAAGGAGGGTGGGCACTCCGTTATGGACTCCGAAGGTGCGCTTACAGCCTGTGCAACGAAGCTCTCCCTCCTCTAATTCGGTTTCAAAGTCGCCTTCGATATCAGCGGCGCAGTCAGGGCAGGCGATGTAGTCGAGCAGAATTCGTTTCATTGTCAGTTCCCAAACAAGTTCTTTAGCATTTCCTTCTCTGCTGCACGACTCTCCTCTAAATCCCCTACCAAACCTGACAAGGCATTTTTCTTCTTCTCCGCATTTTTTCGCTCGGCTGCAAAAATATCGGGGGTGTACTCTTCGTCCTCGGGTGTCAGGGGCGGCAATTCCAGAAGACCCTCAAGGCCCTTTTGCTTCTTCTTCAGAGTGTCCGTTTCGCCGCCCAAAGCGGCTAGAAGGGCCTCTTGTTCCTTCTTCTGCTTCTTGAAGGCATCCGTGATCCAATCTTCGGCACCGGACTTCTTAATGTCGTCGCGGCTGGGAAGGCTTTCATAAGGGTCAAATGTCATTACCAGTTCCTCCGGCTGAATAGATTGGCCATGGGGTTCGGTAGGGCCTTCGAGGACGATTCTAAGACTTGGCCAGATGCTCCACAAACGCCATCCCCAGGTTGACACCGTCTTGAATGGTGGCTTCCCGCTCTTCACCTTTGGGTTGGTGTTTCGTTCCCAGTTCGGCACCTACGGCTATGATTCCGAGAGATTCACAGTGCTCGGCCAGGGAGCCGGTGATGTCCTGGTGGTCCTGAATCTTCATGGAATCGTACGGTTTGGAAGTCGCTTTCTGCATGTCGGCAATCAACGCTTCGTATTTTTCCGGCCGTTCGCTCTCGGGGTGGACGAAGAATTCGCCGTAGCTATGAAGATCGAGCCATCCTTTGGTCTTGTACTCCTCGCCGGTGAGCTTGTTCAACGCCTGAGTCTCCGGCTCTGAAAGGGGGGCTTCTCCCGTCCCGCCGATTTCATGGCAGAACTTCTGCGGGGTTATCTCATTGGTTCCCCAGTTGGTAGGCCAGTTTCGATTGGGATCGACTCCGTTAACATTGGCTCGATATCCGTGTAAAACTCCGCGAGAAACTTCCTGGGCGTCGGGATTGGAGACCGGGACCACATGGAGCGTCATTTTGTCCATCAGATCGGGTCGTTGTTCTGCAATTTTCTTGCCCAACTCAAAGGCTGCTTCGCCGCCGGTCCATTCGCATCCATGCATCATGCCGGTGACGACTAGGCCGATGGGCCCGGTTCCTATGCTCATGCCGGAAATGACTCTGCCCTGAACGGATCTGCCTAATTCGAAAAGCTTGACCTGCCCGGGATGCTTTTGAGCCAGGGCTTTCATGTCGTCCTGGAAGTCGAAGTTGTCGCGGTACTCGGCGGCAATGCCGGTTGCTTTTCGCCTGATAATCGCCGGTTTCGGCTCGGGTGTGGCTAGAGTAACCGAGTCCGTCGGGTCTCCCTCTTCTTTGGGCGCTGACTGCCTGGTTTCAGCTTTGGAGCCAAAGCCGAAGAGGCTTTTCAGGTTTCCGGTGATACCTAGCACGGATTCACCGGATATGGACCATGGTTGCAAGTGAGCATCGCCTCTTAACTTTATCTCAACGATGTTACAAAATTATGTCCTGTACAGGAAGAGTTGCGCTGATGGAGCTAATGTTTTGGGAAGACCGGCACTGAGGAGTTGAAATGGGCGTTTGGAGTGTTCCCTGGGAGAGCGTGAAGAAAGCGGAGGTCTTCTCTCAACGTATGGCCGAGCCGTGGTTGGCGGTGGTCAAAGAGGACGAGGAGTGCGAGTACTTCACGGCGGACCTGGAAGAGATCGGGGGGATGTTCTGGGAGCAGGACTGTCTGGTGGGAAGCGATCATCTCGTCGATCTTCTCGCCGAGCGGGCCAACGAGGTTCAGGAAGACTTTGATATTCGGGAACTCGTCGTTGAAGCTCTGACGGAACTGTTGGAGCAGATGGAACGACAACCGCAACTTCCCGCCAAGCTCGATGCTGTGAACATCGTGCGTAAGGCGGTGGGGATGGAAGCGCTCAGCCATGATAGAGAATTGCGACCCTACCAGGTCGTGGCTCTAAGGCTCCGAGATATTATCAAGGAAAAACAGGCACCTCTCACCAGCTATCATTTGGAACGTAACCCCGCAGACGCTTCGGAAATGCATCGCAAGATGCTCGGCATTCCTGAAGGCTTGGATGGCCAGACGGTTTACTACGTCTACTTTCAGATGGGCGATTACGAAGAAGAGATAGATTTCTCCACAGTTCCCCAGGTGAAGAAAGCGGCTTATCAGAGAGCGGGGTTGTTGGTTGTTTACTTTACGGTTGAATAGAACTCATCGCTTAACCTTCACCCCATACTCACTCAAAACACTCCGAGCCACAACGTACTTATGAACCTCATCCGGCCCGTCGTAGATGCGAGAGCCTCTTTCATGGCTGTACCAGAAGGCCAGTGGCGTGTCGTCGGTCATTCCCAGGGCTCCGTGGACCTGAATGGCCCGGTCCAGGACTCGCTGCAAGACGCCCGCCACGAAGAATTTGATGAGGGAGACGTCCTCCCGGAACTCCCCATGCTGCTCGATCTTCCAGGCCGCCTGAAGTACCATGAGTCGGGCGGCCTCTATCTCGGCCCGTGTTTCTGCGATCCATTCCTGGACCGTCTGTTGCTGGGCCAGAGGTTTCCCAGGGGACAATTCTCGCTGGGCTGAGCGCTCACACATCATCTGTAGAGCGCGCTTACAAACTCCCACCCAACGTGTGGCGTGATGGATTCTTCCCGGGCCGAGTCGTGTTTGGGCCAGTTTGAAACCACCCCGGCGCGGTCCTAACAAAGAGTCTTTGGGGACCCGGACATTTTCCAGGGTCAACTCTCCATGACTCATCCAGCCGGAGCCTTCATGACCCATAACGGAGACATTTCGCACCAGTTTCAGGCCCTCCACATCGGTGGGAAAGACAAACATGCTGGCCCGGGCGTAGCGGTTCTCCTCCTCCGGGTCGGTGATGGCCATGACAACGCAGAAATCGGCTCCGTCGGCTGCGGTGGCAAACCACTTATGGCCGTTGAGGACCCATTCGTCACCTTGAAGCTCTGCCTTCGTGCTCATCCAAACCGGGTTGGAACCGGCATGCTCAGGTTCCGTCATCAAAAAAGTGCTTCGAATTTTACCTGCGGCGAGGGGTTTGAGGAATCGCTCCTGTTGCTCCGGGCTTCCGAAGGCGTGGAGAAGCTCCATGTTGCCCACATCGGGGGCGGCGAAGTTGAAGGCCACATGTCCGAGGAGATTCTGTCCCAGCACTTCTGAAAGATGCGCTTGCTCCAGCAGAGTCAGCCCCCCGCCACCATGCTCTTTGGACATGTGGGGAGTGAAAATCCCGGTCTGGCGGGCTTCGTCGCGAACTTCGGCCAGTCGGGGCTGAATCGCCTCCCAACCTTCGGCCAGAACAGCTTTCTCCAGGTCCACCAAATGAGCTTTGACAAAGTCTTCAGCCTGGCGGCAGATTTCGGAGGCTTTTTGGGTTAGAGCAAAATCCATATCGTATCCTAAGCGAGTAATCCGCCGTCGACGGTGAGGCATATTCCGGTCACATATGATGAGGCAGGTGATGCGAGGTATAAGAAGGCGGGGGCGATTTCGGCAGGGTCGGCCACGCGGCCCTGTGGGATGAGCGGCAGAATGGTTTTCAAGAGAGCTTCGTTTTCGGTGAGTGCCGAGGCGAACCTGGTTTCCGTGAGTCCGGGCAAGACGGCGTTGACGCGGATGCCGTCTCCGGCACACTCCTTAGCAAAGGATTGAGTCATGGTGATGATGGCACCCTTTGTAATGGAGTAGATGCCCTGATACTGAGCCGGGGAGACTCCGTTAACCGACGCTGTGTTAATGATCACGCCGCCGCCCTGCTCCCTCATGGCCCGACCGGCCAGTTGGCTCATATGAAAGAAGCCGCCCAGATTCACCGAGATGGTTTTTTCGGCCATGGAGGTCGGTGTGTCGAGAATGTGTCCGAAGTAAGGGTTGGTGGCGGCGTTATTGATGAGGATGTCGATGCGACCGAGCTTCTCCAGCACATGGGAAATGAGTTGCTCTCGGTCTTCGGCTTCCCCAACATGGCAGGCTAAAGCTGTGGCCTTCCCGCCTTGAGCCCGAATGCTCTCGGCCACCTCTTCACACGATTCTTGTTTGCGAGAGGAGACCACAACATGGGCTCCCTGATTGGCGAACAGGCGGGCCACGGACTCCCCGATACCGCGACTGGAGCCGGTAATGACAGCCACTTTGCCGTCCAGTCGGAAAGCCTGGGCGGTGAGAAGTTCGGCCATTTGAGTTTCTTTGTTCACACGGTTCTCGTATTCTCTGATCTCTTTCTGAGCTTGTTGGATGAGGATGCCCACCGCTTGTCCGAAGGCGGCAAAACGGGGGTCCTTGGATTGACCGAGGGTGTAGCGTTGATAGATCTGTTGGGCGATTCCGGCCAGTCTGAAGAGGCCGTAGACATAGTAAAAGGTGAAATCCTCGATGGTGCGACCGGTGCGCTCGGCGTATCGAGCCACAACTTCGTCTCTGGTCATCATCCCGGGGACGGTTGTGGGCTGGGTTTTCATGGCTTTCAGGCCGGGCGGATCGTCGCGGTTGACCCAGTAGGCCAAAGAGGCTCCCAGATCCATGAGAGGGTCGCCGATGGTGGCCATCTCCCAGTCCAGAACACCGATAATTCGGGTGGGGTCTTCAGGGCTCAGAACCACATTGTCGAACTTGAAGTCGTTGTGGATAAGCGCCGCTCCCGCTTCCTCCGGTCGATTCTTCTCCAGCCATTCCATCACGCGCTCTGCTTTGGGCACGTCTTCTGTCCGGGCGTCTCGATACCGTTTGCTCCAGCCCTGGATCTGCCGCTCCACATAGCCTTCGGGCTTGCCCAGGTTGGAGAGACCGGTGGCTTCCAGGTCCACGGAGTGAAGGTCTGCCTGGAGATCGACCAGGTTCTCGCACAGCGCTTTCGCCTGGTCGGGGTCGAGTTTGACCGGGAGTTTGCTGGTGGGCACATGGCCGTCCAGGTGTTCCATGACGAAGAAACAGGTCCCAAGAATGTCCGGGTCTTCTTCCACATGAAGAACCTCGGCAACCATGGGAAAATGAGGGCGCACCGCTTTCAAGACTCGCGCTTCACGAACCATGTCGTGGGCTGTGGCGGCTTTCTTTCCCGGAGGCGCCCGTCTCACCACCAGGGTCTTCTCACCCGCTTTCAGTTGTGCGGTCAGATTGGAGACCCCACCGGAGAACGGTTTGACCGTCACTTCTTGCGGATCGGCGAAATCTGGGTCGATCTTCTCAAGGATGGGACAAAGGGTGTTCAGGTTGAAGAATTCACTCACTCTGTGGGCGTTCGGGAAAGCTTTGAGGGCCCCTTGGGCTTCGAGTGCCAATCGGCCTGCAAAGAAAGAGACCCGGTGGGGGGAAACCGGGTCTCAAGATTGGCTCTAAGCCTAAGTACTAAATCTTTTGGGAGCCGTGGCTCCCGAATTGACGTTTTGATTGGGCGGGTCGTCTCAACTTGTGTGGACTTCGCTCGCCCCTTCGTTGGTTTCATTATGTCTCGACTACCGTTAGAAAGAAGTCTTCGAAAGGTTAGAGTTGCGATAGCAGAAGGGATATCATACCGGATAGTCTACCTGGAGCGTACGTAGATACCGCACTGACCCACCGATTCAGCGAACTGATAACCCGTGTTGAGCAGCATCTGATGCATAGCCATGGTTTCGTCGCCCTCGCCTCTGCCGATGCCGTTGACAACCATGGTGGTCTTGCCCTCCCGGATCTGTTGCAAGGTTTCAGGCTTTGAAAGGATATGATACCGGGTCCTTTGCTCGGCGCTCATCCTTAGTCCCAGTCCGAGGAATCGCGGATAGTCCATCTCCGTTCCCGGCAAAGGCACGGTGTAAGTTTCGATCAGATAGCCCGGCCAGCTAGCGTAAACGACGTCGCCTGGCTGACTGTGCCTATTTATGCTGCGGGAAACTTCCTGGACTCCGGAGATTTTCCAGGCTTGATTCAGCTCCGCTCCATAAGTTTGCCAGGGAGTGGATATGCCGCAGTAATGAGCCAGATCAATGCCTCCGACGAGCACGCAGACCAGGCCGGCACCGATCATGACCCTCCCCAGAGCTTGGGAAACGACGTCGGCGCTTTTCTGGCATCTATCGATTAAGCCGACGGTGCAAAGGACCAGGAAAGGGATAAGCGTGCTGAAGTATTGACTGAAGGTGGGGGTTGGTAGAACAGATACCCCGGCTAACGCCAGTATACTGAAGATGGCTACTCGATACTCTCGAGAGGGTGAGCAGGCGGCTAAAAGGACTGTGCATAGCCCCATGACCAAGAGTTGTATTGACATGCTGCCGTCGGCTCCTTGAATGGCCAGCATTTTGGAGAGCACAGACAATTTCTGATCAAATCCACCCACCAGGCCGCCGGTGGTGCGCATGGCGTGGAATCCGAGATTATTGAACCAAAAATTCTGGGGATTCTTTAGCAAGAGTACGAGATTCAAGGACAGTCCAAGGCCGCACCCCAGCAGCCAACCCATCCATTGCTTCTCTCTTCTGGTGGCGTATAGAAAAACGGGAAGCACAGCGGCCATCAGTAGCCTGGCATCGATAGAAAGAGCGAAAAGAAATCCGCTCGCCAAACGATGGTACTTCCAGGAGTCTTTCCACAGTAGGCAATAGGCTCCGAACAGGAGGAGATTGGAAACCGCGTAGGTTTTGATCAGCACCATCCAGCCCACGGTGAAGCTGCAGCTCGAAAACAGAAGGACGGCAAGGATGGCAAGAGAGCGCTTTCCTGTGAGCCGTCCCACCTGCCCGTAGATTAATCCGCCTAGAATTCCGGTGAGCAGACCGGAAAGCAAGCGCCCACTCTCCCACGAGACGCTCGTAAAAGCCATCCAGTATCCGTACAGGTAGGCTGTGAGAGGCATCTGGGAAAAGGCGAAGTCGTGGTAAAGTGTCTGGCCCTGGGCGACAAGCTTGGCCGCCATGAGATAGAAGCCTTCGTCTCTATCCACCAGGCGGTGCGCGGCGATCACCGAGAAGAGGACGCATTGTAAGAATCCGGCAAGGAAGCTCTCGGTTCTCCAGAGCGCTTTAGGCGACGACATGATGGCCGAGCTTCGGTCGAGCGCCGGCAGAGGCCTTCAACTTTTGGGTTGCGACACTGCGCTTCGTTGCGCCATCCTTGGTGGGCTATCATCCACTTTTTAACGATTCTTTACCGAAAACAGGGTAGCCTCTGATTTCCTACTCTGCTCCTCTCGGAAGAGAGGTTAATCAGTTTGAAGATTCGACAGAAACATCGTCTGGTGAGCCCGCCGAGGTTGCCGTCCCAGGAGACTAGTCAAAAGCCGGAGCCCGTTGCAACTCCCCACTCGAGGGTGACGCCTCAAGAACGCAAAGATGGCTTTGTGACTACCGCCTTAAAGGCGTTTGCCGGAGTAGCCGGTTTGACCGGAGGGGCAGCCCAGGCTCAGGAAGTGGCGGTGACCACCGTTGAGTCCGACACTTTTCAGAATTTCCACTCGCTTCCCGATCTTTCCCATGAGACTTTTCTTTTCTCTCCGGGCTACACGGTAGACTTCAAGCCGTTTGATATCGATATCGACCCAAAGTGGAGAGACGGTGGGCCGGCCTTGCGATACCGGGCTGATCTCTTCAACACCAATGTCTATCAGCGCTTCTCGGATCGTGGCGGAACCACCGTTCGAGGAGTCACAGCTCATCTCAGCGGCTACGGATACCTGGGAGAAGAGCCGGAGGTCGCACTGGGATATGGAGCCTTCAGGTCTCATCAACGACCCCTGGGGGAGGCCTACCAGCTTCGCTTCGATCAGCGAGCGACCATGACCCATCTTCTACACTCAGATTATCCCGGCGCCTACTTTGACCTCGGTTTTCGCCAGGAACTTAGAGGTGGGCAGTTTTCTTTCTTCGACCGGGATTTCTCGTTCTACGGGGAGGCTCAGCAGAACCTCCGCTACGACTTTCGAAGCGACGAAACCACCGGGGACTACAAGATCTTTGCCGGAGCACGGACCGACTTCGATGTGAGGATATTGGGGCAAAGGGGCAATGTACAACTCACTGTTGGACCGCGCATCGACGGCTCGTTCTTTGGCGGTGGTCCGGAGTTGAAATTAGGGACGGAAGTTCGCTTCCGGCGTCGTTGAGTCAGAATTCAAAAAGATTCCAGGGCTGGTCGGCCGGAGGAGGGACGCACAACGTGTGCTCCTGTCCACCGGGGTCGCGAAATCGGATTTTGTAGGCCCATAGCGCTATTCCCGGATAAGGTAAGGGCTTTCCCTTTCCGTATTTCTGGTCCCCCACTAGGGGGAGTTTAACCGTGCGAAGCTGAGCTCTTATCTGGTGACGTCGTCCGGTTTCCGGATGGATTTCGAGAAGAGATAAGTTTCCAGCCGACTGGGTGACCTCATACCGCAAGAGAGCCGGTTTGGAGTGGCGAACTTTCTTGTCATAGGCTCGCACGAAGTTCTTACCGGGAAGTTTGGCGATATGATGGCTCAGGGTTGCTTCCGGTTCCACGGGAATACCTTCGGTCACACCTAAGTAGACTTTTTTGACTTCACGACTCTCGAATTGGCGGTTCAAGTGGGCTGCGGCGTCCTTACTCGATGCGAGGAGAATCAAGCCTCCCGTGGGCCGGTCCAATCGGTGCAGAAGGTGAAGCTCGCAATCGAGTTGCTGCTCAGACCAGCCGAGGACGGAGAGATCGCCGGAAGGGTCGTTTTGACTGGGCATACCGAACGGCTTGCAAACAGCGACGATGCCGTGCTTCTGCCAAACGATATAAGGTTGATGGGGAGACAAAGGATGATTTAGCGGTGAGCGGCTTCGCCATATTCCTTGCCGCAGCGAGGGCAAGGATCTCTTCGACGCCCTGGAGCTTCCAGATAGCAAAAATTGCAGCGGCCGGAATAGGCGGCTTCCCAGCGATCCCTGAGGCGCTTTTCGGCGTTGTCTCTCAGCATCTGCAGGCCTGCAGCGTCGTCGAGGTGGAGAAAGTCGGGGTTGCCCTGAAGAAATCGGTTCCGGGCGTGAGTGGTATCGAAGGTCGGCGGCCCCACATTAAGAGCCATGTAGCAGGTTTCTTCGTCGGCCGAATCTAGCTCCTGCTCGAAGCGACGCTGGTAATCACGGAGATAGTTTTTGTATTGCGTTTGGGCCACTTCGCAGACTTTGTCCCAATCGCCTGAGGCGATAAGTTCTTGTGGTATCTCGATACTCGGGGCTCTCAGGCCAAGAAAATAGAGAGCTTGCTGTTTGAGTCGCCGGAGCTCGTCGGCTCTCACCTGAAACTTGTCTACCAGAGGCTCAAGAAAGGGGAGCTCCTCGGCATCAAAGGTGCCGTCGCAGTAGCTAATGACCAGAAGCGCACGAAGAAGCTTGAGGCCGTTCTCTCGTGACTCTAAGCTGTGGATGGTCGGTGTGAGATTGAAAGGTTCCGGCAGCGCGCTGATTAGCTTTGAAGCCTCGTTGTGAGTGGCACCGAAATCCTGCAACAGGTGGTCCATCAAGTCGCGCTCTCTTCCATCGATGGGAGCGTCGGCGGCGGCGGCCGCTGCCAGGTAGTTTACAACCTCTTGGAGTTCCATAAGGGCTAACCTTCGAACCAAACGAAGGGGTCCCTGGTCGTCTTGAGATCATAATTGTCGATCTGGGATCCTCCAGTTGCGTCAAATCTTATTGCGAAACAAGGGACTCTGGCTCGCAACGCACAACTAACACTACTCCCTTTGGGGAAGGGTCACCTCACAAGATCTCGGAGGAAGCGATTTGAGTAACGTAATTATTATAGGTTCGGGCCTGGGTGGATTGACGTCTGCCTGTACTCTGGCAGCGCGTGGCTACAGCGTGAAAGTCTTTGAAAAGAACGATTGGACGGGCGGTAAAGCCTGTGTTCTCGAGGAGAAGGGGTTTCGTTTCGATATGGGACCAACCATTCTCACCATTCCTTCGGTCTTGAAGAAAGTCTTTGAAGAAGCCGGGGAGAAGATGGAAGATCATCTCGACCTAGTTCGACTCGATCCACAATGGCGTTCTTTCTTCGCCGACCGCTCGGTTCTCGATCTCACCGAAGATCTCAACAAGATGAAAGAGAATCTTCGGGAGTTTACCAGGGTGGCTGAAGACGTTGAGAACTATGAGCGATTCCTGGTGGAAGCTCAGAAGCTGCACGATATCACGAAAGATTTCTTTTTTTGGCGCCCGGTGGGCGATGTCTACGACATCATGGACAAGAAGGCGTTCTTTAATCTGAATTCTCTCAAGAGCTTTCTCTCCATGCGGCCTCATCAATCCGTGTTCAGTTGTGTGCGCTCTTTCGTGAAGGATGAAAGAACCGCTCAGATGCTGGACCACTTCGTTCAGTATGTGGGTTCTTCTCCCGAAGCCAGCCCCGCTGTGTTGTGCGGCATCGCCCATATGCAGACCCAGGAAGGCGTTTGGTATCCCATGGGTGGGACGCGCGCTGTGCCTGTAGAACTCCGCAAATTGGCCGAGCGCCTGGGCGTGGAGTTTGTGACCGGCACTCGCATCACCGCCATCGAGAGAAACGATGATGGCGTGACAGGTGTGACGGACGACAAAGGGGTGACCCATAGCGCCACTGCCGTGGTCTCCAACATGGATTCTGTGAGAACTCACCGAGAGCTTCTGCGGGGGCGCCCCCTGGCCAACTTTGAAGCTCGTCGAGAGTATGAACCGGCCTGTTCCGGAGTGGTGCTCTATCTCGGTCTCAACAAGCGCTACGATCAACTGGCGCACCACGACTTCGTTTTCTCTCGGGATCCCGAAGAAGAGTTTCATCACATCTACGAACTGGGTGAACCGGCTCCCGATCCCTCTGCCTACATCGCTGCTCCGGCTATCACCGAGCCGGGCGTGGCGCCCGAAGGTGGAGAGGCACTCTACGTGCTGGTTCACACCCCATACCTCCGCCCTCATCACGACTGGAAGAAGATGCTTCCCGACTATCGTAAGAAAATCTTCAAAAAGCTTGCCGACGCGGCCGGTATGGACGACCTGGAAGACCGAATTGAGTTCGAACATGTTCTCACCCCTCAAGATATCCATGATCGTTACGCCGTTCTCAACGGAGCCATCTACGGATTGGCCTCCCACGGCAAGGTCAACGGTGCTTTCAAGCCTATCAACCGCTCTCCCGACGTGAAGGGACTCTATCTGGCAGGCGGAGCCGCTCATCCCGGCCCCGGAATGCCTATGGCGATGATGAGTGGTTGGATTGCCGCCGACGCACTCGACAAAGACGGTCTGGTTGAAAAACAAGGGGTCGGTGCCGCTGTAGCCACAGCTTAATCGCCTCTTGTTAAGAAGCTATCTCAAGATCTGCTGGGAGCACCCTAAGCGCCTGCTGGCTTTGGCCACGGTGATTACGGTGCTTCTTGCTGTATTTACCTACGGAAGACTCGATTTCAACGCCGATCGAACAGCCCTTTTCAAGGCCTCGGCCGGTGAGAAGGCCCGCCAGGCGGAGTTCGAGCGACGCTTTGGCGGGTGGCATGATCTTGTTCTGGTGGTCGACGGCGGCACCTCTGACGAGCGGGAGGGCACGGTAAGAGAACTCGCCTCGTTCTTGGGGGCCTCGTCTCTGGTGACCGATGTCAGGGCCAAGGTTGAGTTGCCGGGTGTCGAGCATCTAGGTCTCTATTTCCTCTCTCTTGAGGAGCTTCGTCGCACCGACGACAGTCTGGCCAAAAACCAGGAAATCCTCAAGAGGATGAGCCGGGACGGTTGGTACGGTTTTCTGGAGTATCTCCAGGAGCGAGATCTTTCGTCCGATGCAGCGGGGAAGAACCGAGAGAAGTTTGCCGAGGTCTGGAAACAAGCGGTTGACGGCCGTGGGGTGGCCGAACTTGACGATCTGTTCCCCCGGGTGGATCTCCCCCAGCGCTCTTTTTACATTGACGGCCGGAATCGCCATCTGATTTTTTTTCGATCTGAAGACCCGCTTCGGATTAAAGAAGAGATCGCGGGCAAGGCCGACAAGATCCCCTTCTCCGGAAGAATCGTTCTGACCGGCCAACCGTTGCTCCAAGCAGAAGAGCGTCAGGAGACGATTCGAGACGCCGTGGTCAGCACTATTGTCGCCATAGTGGTGGTTCAACTGATTCTGATCCTGGGATTTCGGGAGACGGCTCGGCCGCGCCTGGCTTTCTTAAGTCTCGTCTTCGGGCTGCTCTGGTCGGTGGCTTGGGCTGCAGCGACGGTAGGCGCTCTCAACATCATCACCATCAACTTTATCGCCATAACCGTGGGCCTGGGTGTCGACTTCTCCATCCATATACTGGCTCGCTACGCCGAGGAGAGTGAGGCTTCAGACGGTTCGGTTGAGGCCATGGAGCGAACGCTTCGAACGACCGGCGTGGAGAATCTGGTGGGAGCTATCGCCACCTCTCTGGCCTTCTGGGCTCTGACCCTCACGGAGTTCTTGGCCGTACAGCAACTGGGTTTGATCACCGGTGTGGCGGTGCCGTTATGCTTTCTTTCCGTGGTGACCCTGTTGCCGCCACTCCTCTTCTGGAGAGAGCAACGACTCAGTCAGAATTCGGCGGCTCCGTTTGAGTTTGAGATGGGACCGGGGCTTCTAAAGTTGGAGAAGAGAGTGAGACGGCGGCCGGGTTTTTGGCTGTTATTAGCCACTCTAGCAATTTTCGTGATGGGGATTTTCGGGGGCAGGGTTCGCTTCGACTACAACCTGCTCAATATGCAGTCAGGGACGTCGGAAGCCGTTCGCTATGAGAAGGAGGGTGGGTTCAATTCGTTGGCCGCTTTTGTGGTGGCAGATTCGCCGGCTCAAGCCAGAGAGCTACAAAAGCGATTGAGAGCGCTTCCTGCGGTCTCGGAGGTGCAGACGGTGGCCGAGCTCGTCCCCGAACATGTAGTGGCCAAGAGGCCTCTTGTGGAGTCCATAGTACGCCGTGTCAAGGAGCTTCCTCGTCCAGCCTTCGACCCTTCGGCAAAACCTGACTGGGAGCGCATGGAGCGACTGGCAAACTCTCTTTCCGGCAACGGCGATCCTGAGCCCTGGGTTCTTCATTTGAAAAACTCGGGACCGGGTCCGGTAGAAGATGTGTGGCGCCAGATGCAGAGTCACTTGAAAAGTCAATTGGACCATATGCTGGAGCGGTTGGCTCATCAAGACACTCACTTCGATATCGAGGCCTGGAAGAAGCACTCCCCCGATCTCAAGCGGCTCTCTAATCTCGACGGTAAGACTCTCCTTAGAGTCAGGGCTAAGCACTCTTTGTGGGAGCGTCCCGTGCTGGTGGAGTTTTTAGATCAGGTGGAAATGGTGACGGACAAAGGTATCGGGCCGCCGTTTCTCATTCGCAACTATCTGGAGCAGCTAAGGAAGTCTTACTTCGATGCAGTGCGTTATGCGATATTAGCCATAGTGGTTTTGTTGTTTCTCCACTTTCGGGCTCTGGTGCCGACGCTCATCGCCCTGGTACCGAAGGTTGTGGGTGCGGTGGGAATGTTTTTTGCCATGGCTGTCTTCTCAATCGATCTCAATCCGGCCAACTGTATGGCGCTCCCTCTGACCCTTGGAATCGGTCTGGTGTTCGGAATTCACGCTGTCCACAGGCTTCTTGAGTCGGAAGAAGTCCTGCTTGTCCAGGGTGGGACCGGCAAGGCGATAGCCCTTTCGGCATGGACAACTATCGCCAGTTTCGGAACGCTCATGGTCGCCTCTCATCCCGGTATTTTCTCTCTGGGATTTGTCATGGCGACCGGCGTGGGGGCGAATATGCTGGCTACCTATCTTTTGGTGCCACCACTGATAGAACTTTCTCGGAATCAGCTTTCACGGAAGAAATGAAAGACTGGTTTTCTCTGGAACTTTTTACTCGCTCGCGGTGGGAGCATCGTTTTCCATAAACCAACTCACGTTGTCCGGTTTATCATCTTTAGCACCTCGCGAGCCGAGCATGGTCCAGTAGGTTGGCTGATAACCGGGAACGTAGCAAATTCCACCATTTCCTTTGATGTTG
>JYMV01032996.1_pt1 | contig 16314 bp, 8 predicted proteins | sample 338911 | NCBI WGS metagenome assembly JYMV01 (sample SAMN03354496, study PRJNA234377) | hydrothermal vent metagenome | biome: Deep sea; feature: Hydrothermal plumes at the Eastern Lau Spreading Center, Western Pacific Ocean; material: Seawater | place: Tonga | collected 2009 | depth 2000 m m
GGAATCAAAATATACCGGATTCATCAAGGAAACAGCCCTGCTCCTTGGAGGGTATTACAGGGTAGGGGATGCACTCATACCAACATGCATGTTGGAAGTTGCCAATTTTGCGTTGGGAATTTCCTATGATGTAAATATATCTTCCTTAGCAGAAGCGAGTAATGGTGCGGGTGGCCTTGAGATATCCTTTCGTTATATCACGCCCAACCCTTTCCGTTATGGGAAATCAAGCAAACACACGCCATTGCTCTAATTATATTCTTTAGCAATACATAGGCCTGACTAAAGCCATCGTCAGGTCCTATCTAAGGAAGGTGCTAGGTGAAACGGCAACCGAACGTTATATTTGCTATTGATTGCCAGATGTTTAACATTCACTACTTTGAAAATATCCAAAGCAACCAAGAAGAAAAGGCAACGTCTATCCTAAGCCTATATGACCAACTACATGAAAAGAAAGGCAATTCCCACTGCCTGCGTTATTAGCTTGAGCCGTACAGCAAACAGGGACAGGAAGACAAAAGAAAAAGAGTATGGTAATTTTTTTCATAATTTATTTACTTAATAAGGTAAGATTTCCTTTGAGCTCAAATTCATTACCCTTCTGGCTAATTCCTGAGGTTACAAAAGCAAAGACCGCTGGGTTAAGGGATTTTCCATTATGTGTTCCATCCCATCCCATTTTCGGATCGTACGTTTCAAACACCAGTTCTCCCCACCTATTATAGATAATGAGCAGGAACTGATCATCCTGAATAGGGCCACGGATATAAAAAACATCATTAAGGCCATCTCCGTTGGGAGAAAAAATATTGGCCGCCCATACTTCCCCAGAAACATCAATTATGATATCAATGCAATCTGTATTCATGCAGCCGTTGGAATCAGTAACTGTTACACAATAGGTGGCATCGGCAGAAACTGATACTGTGGGGTTTTGACATTGGGTGCAACTTAAACCTGTAGCCGGGCTCCAAACATATGAAGTGCCACCGGAACCGGATAAAGAAAATGCTGCAAATGGCATTACGGTGGTGTCATTTCCTGCACTCACAGTTGGCAGTGGATTAACAGTAACAAACAGTGAATCTGTTGAGGATCCGCAAGAATTGGTATCAATAGCCCAATACCATCCACTACCTGCAGGAACAATAGTTATGGTATCTTCAAATTGTGTCGTGCTCCAGGTAACAAAGCCGGTAGCAGAGGTTAATTGCGTAGCTTCTCCAGCACAAAGCGTAGTATTTCCATCAATAATAACTGATGGGGGCATTGTTTCAGTAACAGTAATAGATCCTGATCCAATGCAGCCAAGTGGATCTGTAACATCAACAGAATAAGTCCCAGGAGCCGAAACATATATGGTTTGTGTAGTCCCCGAGGGGGTCCAAGCGTAGGTTGATCCGATATTTCCAGCATCAAGTAGCAGTGAATCACCCTGGCAAAATGATGTGGCAGAACCAAGGTTAACTGATGGAACCGTAGCTTCAGTAACAACAATTGAACCTGATCCAATGCAGCCAAGCGAATCTGTAACATCAACAGAATAAGTTCCAGGAACTGAAACATAAATAGTCTGTGAAGTTCCAGCAGGTGTCCAGGTGTAAGTTGATCCGGCATTTCCAGCATCAAGCAATAGTGAATCACCCTGGCAGAAAGAAGTTGTGGAGCCAAGATTAACTGATGGGGCCGTATTTACATTTACAATGAGGTCTGCATCTGCATTTGGACACCCTCCGGAACCAAGTACCGTGTAAGTATACACTCCACCAGTGTTTGTTCCTGGATCAAATATACCTCCTGCAAGAGCTGGGGCCCATACCCCACCAGTATCCGGGCTCCCACCTAAGGAATCCAATAAATTAACAGGGCTCCCATTCGAACACAAGTCAATGGTGTTGGTGATTCCTGCATTTCCTGGCAGTATGACGGTTACTGTTGCATAGAGCGTATCCGTTGCATTGTATACTCCATAGGTGGTAGTGGTTACTGGAGTAGTCATGTAAAAACTATCCGTACTTAATATTGGGGAGAAGGTTAATGAATCTGCCCAGTTGTATCCTGTGGTTGAACCAGAGGCAGTTAAGAGTACTGAATCGCCCAGGCAGACAGAGGTGTCATTTGAGATCGCAAAGCACCCATCAATAGAGGTGTTAATGGTTTGATTAACAGTATCGGTCCGGCATCCCCTATAAACGATCAATTCTACATTGAATGTGCCAGCGGATGAATAGGAATGAGATGGATTTTGCAATGTGCTTGTATTGGCAGGTCCTGATGCAGGGTCTCCAAAGTTCCATTCCCATTGCGTTGGTTCACCTATGGAACCGTCATAAAACGAAACAGCAGAAGGAAAACAACTGGAATCTGTAATAAATCCTGCAGTAAGTGGAAAAGAACAAGGGCTGGGCAAGGTATCGAGCAAATAGTCTGTAATGAGATTGGGCAAGGTATGCCAGGTCCGACGTCCTCCGAGGTATATTGCCGCATCTACAATTGATGGAGTTGCAGTATTTGGATTTTCAATGGCTGTTAAAAATGAGTTATTCTCTCCTGTTCCCAGACCAAAATTGTAATAACTCAAATACAGCTTGCCATCTGGCCCTATTTGTATGTCTCCGCTGCCTTGCAGGGAAGCTGTTGAACCAATTATGGAATCAATGGTTTTTCCTAAAAATTGCATGGTGGATGGTTGAATAGCTTGTGCCACAGTCATGTCAAATTGATAAATTTCACCTGAAAATGTAAAAGCAGGAAGCAGTGAATCAGTAACAACATATAGATAATCTCCATTTGTCGAATAGGAATAAGCATGCATGGTTTTTTGTGAATTACTACCTATCCCAGCTAAGTCTGCTAACATAAATGGATTACTGAACACCCCAGTTGCATTATCAAAGTCCAAGGTGTATAAACTACCCGATTGGCCTGTTTTGAGTGCAATTTGGTTATTTTTAGGACTTACTTTAATTCTGTTCATGGCTCCACCAATATCATATGGCCCTGGTGCTACTGTAATAACAGTGTCAATGATCGTACAACTCAAATCCGTATCGGTATAATCTGGAGGAGTAGTAAAAAGAAAAGCATAGTAGTTGTTCTGCACTACGGTAATAATCCAGAAATCACAACCATTTGCATGCCTGATCGCCACAAGTTTTTCATGGGTATTAGATAGTATGGGAATATCCTTTACATTATTAACTCCACCTAATCCTCCATCAAGTTTTCTATCAATCACAGAATAGAATAATCCAGTCCCATTACCTGATGTTAAGCCATCATTTATGACAAGTCCATAATAATTGGTATCAGTATAGGGAATAGCAATGGCATTTTGCGTTGTGGTAAATACATTCCCCGCTCCGTTTGCCATTGCACTACCATTTAATAAAACATCGTGATTGGCGTTCCATATGGTGTCGCCATCAGTATAAAACAAAAGGTTTCCATTCTTGTCACACAGCACGGTACTTCCCTCTGTAAAACTCATATTGCTATTGGTATCTGCAACAGGTGTGGTCGAATTAAAATCAACCCCAGGTGCAGGTTGTCTAATTCCACTTCCTGAATCCCATGCTCCTGTGTGCCAAACATTGTACTGTTTTTGTGCAATTAGCTGGACCCACGCTAGCATTAAAATGAATAATACAAAATGCGCCTTCATTGGTTTTTGTTTAATTATACAGGATTTGACGCCAAAATTTTTATTCACTCATTTAACTGTAAAAACCCTGGTGATTTGATGTTCAATTGAATTAATTTCTAAATTGTAAATGCCTGCATTCAAATCAATAAGATCAATTTGTTCTTTGTTCTCTGTCATTTCCTTTGAAAAAACTATCTTTCCTGCCATGTCAATAATTCTGAGAATAACATTCTCAAACTCCCCTTGCAGATCTATATTTAATACTTCTTTGGCGGGGTTAGGGTATATAGATGCCTGGAAAGGATCATAATATTCTTCAATGTCCACATCAATAATTGTCATGCTAATATTATTTTAATAAATCCCTGTTTTATCATAAGTTATTCAAGTACTCCTTGCTGATCACATGTTGTCTTAAATATCAGTTAGTAATTGCATTAATGATGCAAGATTACATTCCAATTCAATTCCTACATGGCCTGCAAATATTCAGTAATGAAAATTTTTTAACAAAGGGAAAGTTTGTTTATATTATATTCCATACATATGTAATAGCGGACTGAAAAATCCATTCTAACCTAATGAAAACCTCACACGGTATTATATTTCAGGATAATGTTTTAATGGCAGATATTACCTGTGGCGGTTTATAATTTTTCTTGCAAATAGCGCATCAGGTTTTTTTGGGGGGTGGTCTTGTTGGTAACTGCTTGCTCATATTTAATGAGCAGGTCTTTTTTGATTTTCTTGCTTGACTCCGGATGCATATACAGATGGTACAGGCCATCCAATAAGACCTTCTCTGAAAGATTTGTATTTAACTTATCCAGAATGCTTTTGTCCTTTGAATGGTGCAGTGATTCAATAATGGAGCCATTACCCAATTGATAGTAAATAACATATGACAAGCTCCGTATTAAACTCAAATCCTGAGGCCGTATCTGGACATCTGAATTAATTAATATATTGATCCATAATAACGATTTGCTAAGATCATTTGAATAGAAATATGCCAATACAAGATTGTATGTTATTTGAAATTGCTTATAGGGATTCATTTGTAATTGCAGCCGACTGAACTTATCTTCATTAAATGACTCTATGGCATTTTCATATTCACCGATGCTGTTATAATATCGAAGTGAATTAACCTGGTAAAAGGAAAACACCCTGCTATTTAAATATGCATTGGACCTTACATCAACATTGTTAAGCAAATTTTTAAGCACCCCTAACCATTTTACAACATCATCCACATTATTGGCCACAAATGAAAAGGCCAGAAAGTTATTGATCTCAGAAGCATAATTATTGATGTTATTCTTAATGAACTTGTGTTCCTTTTCCAAAAGCTCAATTAGTTGTTTCTGAGATTTACGAGCAGAATTATAGTTCCCTTCAAAGTAATCTATCAGGCCATTAATGGTGTGGGTTTGAATAATAAATTCTAAATGATACTTATTTGCAGGCAGGGACTTAATACATGCATTCACCTCTTTCTTAAATTGAGCAATTGGCTTTTTCAACCCAGCTTTATCAAACCGGTACAAGTCCAGGAGCTCTATCCGCAAACTCCATAGGTTAATGTCTTTTTTCAAATAAGCCAAAAGCTCTTGCTGCTCCTTAATAAGCGAGTTTACGATCCCTTTCTCAGTTTCATATTTAGAGGCTTGCTTAAAAGTTTTTCCTTTTAAGTTTCCTATTAGCTTTTGCTCCCAAACCGTAGCTGCTATCATGTATTGATGAAAATTATACGCCAAACATTTTGTTTTAAGCTTTTTAAGCAGTTTTTCACTTTGTAAAAAAAGGCCCCTGTCAAAAGTGATCTTGATGTCTTGCAACAAATTCAACACTTCGACCTCTGGAGATTTGTTTTTGTGATAGTTTCTTAAACTGGAGAGGATGAGGTTGTAGAGGTGGGATTTCCTAAATGCCAGGTGCTTGTCGCTCCCTTTTTTACCCAGCTTTTTTTTCAACTCCTCTTCATTGTAATTATCCATTGAGCTTATCAAGTCGAACAGTTCCATGAATTGATAGGAACCCTTCTGGCCACTGCTTTTCATCTTAACCTTAAAATAGCGCTTTTCTGTTTGGGAAAGTGATTTGATCAATCTATAAAGGCCAGCTTGTGGTGTCTTTGACATATTATTTATAATGATAGCATAATTAACCTCATCTAATCAGTAAATATAAGAAATATGAATAAAATTACCCTTGTTTAAACATATAATTTAAATCAACATTTGATTTTTTAGGATTTATAGTTCACTGTATTTTCGTTTTGAGAAAGTGAGACAGCTAATATTTATACAAATACTACCAATCATGAAATTTAGAATTATCATTTTATTGACCTTTGCTGCAACGTTTAGCTCAAGTGTTTTTTCTCAAAAGATAACCAACGAGGGCACTGATTTCTGGTTTGCTTATCCCGAAGTTTATGATAAGTCAACTGCTGTTTATGAAGTGCATATTACCTCAAAAACCAATGCTTCCGGAACAGTTGAAGTACCTTACTCTAGTGGTAGTTTCTCGGTTCCCTTTACTATAACCGCAGGTGGTGTTCAAATTATAACATTACCTGCACCAGATATGTGGAATAGCTCTAGTGGCGTTGTGGTAAACAAGGCTGCACACATAATTTCAGACACATTGGTATCTGTTTTCGCCACTACTATCCATCTTTATAGAAGTGAAATCTCCTTGGTTCTACCTACTCGCGCACTGGGAAGCAAATACATTGTTTCAACCAAGCCAAGTGAGACATCAGTAAATGTAGGGGAGTTTGTAGTTGTCGGCACCAGCAATTCTAGCACAGTTAATATCACATGCCCAGTAACTATTCCTTCAATATGTACTGCTAATGTGCCATTTCAGGTAACCTTAGACAGTGGTGAAGTCTATCAAATTAAAGCAACGGGCATTGGCTCGGATCTAACAGGCACTATAATTGAAGCTGTAAACGGAACAGACAAGTTTGCCGTGTATAGTGGTCATTACTTTTTGAGATTGCTTGCCGCAATGCACCGAGACCCAATATTTGAAGTGGAGTATCCTGTTTCATCATGGGGTAAAGAATATATTGTACCTCCTATAAACAATATACCATATACTCAGTATCAAGTTATAGCGATGTCTAATGGAACAAAGATATATGTGAACGGTATTCTAGTTGACTCTTTGGACCAAGGAGAGTTTTATGAAGATACCCTGGCAAATATTGAAGTAGTTAGAGGCTCAAAACCTATTAAAGTGATGCAGTTTTTACCTTCTTCTGCATTAGTGTCACCTGGTCTGGGATTAGGTGATCCTGCTATGTCTGGAATAGCTGCAAATGAACAAATGTTTTTAGATGAAATTACATTTATTGCACATCCTGGTAATAATATAGGTACTAATGCCGTAATTGTAATTACCCGTACCCCCGATACCTCTACTGTACAACTTGATTTAACAGGCATTACTAATTGGAAGGTCTTACCGCAATTACCTTCTTACTCCTATCGAGAGGTTAATATAAGTACTGGAGCACATATTTTAACAACCACAGGATGTGGGTTTTTAGCTTATACATATGGCCTTGGGCCGGCAGAGAGTTATTATTATTCAGCTGGCGCATTATTAAATCCAGAAGCTATGGATAGTATTTCCTATATTAATTCAACTGGCAACAACAGTACTATTTGTAATGGAAACAACCTTGACTTCTCTTCAACGGCTACTGGAAATGTTTTGAATTTCAGTTGGGATTTTGGCGATGGCAACAGCTCCAGTCTTCCAACTCCATCCCACACTTATAATACAGCGGGGACTTATCCCATTAGCTTGATTTTGACCTACAGCTGTTTTACAGATACGGTATTGGATACCATTAATATACAACAGTGCTGTACCAATGATACCACCTATGCTTCTCAAGCTATTTGTTTAGGAGACAGTATCTACCTGCAAGGAATATGGCAAACTTATCCAGGAACATATTATGACACCCTGTCAAATGTAAGTAGCTGTGACAGCATATTGACTACTGCCCTAACAGTAAATCCAACAGCTTCTTTTTATAAAGCTGAAACGATATGTGCAGGTGAAAGCACCTACCTGCAAAATGCATGGCAAACAACCACGGGCACATATTATGATACCCTGTCGACTGTAAACAGTTGTGACAGCGTAATAACTACCACCCTGACGGTTTTACTATATACCGATGCCAGCATAATATTCGATAGCATCTTTTGTGAAAACGATCCTGCAACTGAACTCCAGGTTGCAACAAATGGAGGAACATGGTCAGGCGCAGGTATTACCAGTGCAACAGAAGGGACCTTTGATCCAGCAACAGCAATGGTAGGCACCCATGTAATAACCTACCTTATTCCTGGTTTTTGTGATAGTATCGGCATTGCCAATATCCGCGTAAACGAAAACCCCAGCATAACCTCATCTTACCAAAATGACAGCTGCCTCCTTTCAATTGGGGCCGCCTATTTAGATGTGACCGGAGGCATGTCGCCCTATATTTTCTCCTGGAGCAATGGTGCTGATTCAAAAGACCTAGCCGGATTGAGATCAGGAACCTACACTGTATCGGTAATAGATGATAATGGTTGTTCTGCCTCTGATATAATTAACATTGAAGACAATATGACCATCTGCGGCGGCCAGCTCTGGCTTCCCAGTATCTTTTCGCCGAATAATGATGGACTTAATGACAAATTGTATGTGCGAGGGGTAGAAACAGCAACCACCTTTTTATTTATCATCTATGACCGATGGGGTGATGCAGTATTTGAAACCACAAATCCATTAGAAGGCTGGGATGGTACCAATAGATACAAACCAATGAACACTGCTGTATTTGCATATGTAGTTTCTGCAACATTTATAGATGAATCTGAAGATAAAATTAGCGGAACTATTTCACTAATTAAATAAATAGGAGGAAATAACAATTTAACAAATCTGAATTATGAAGCAACTCATTTTACCAATAGCAATTGTAGCATGCAGTTTTTACACTGGGAAAAGTCAGGATATTCATTTTTCACAGTTTGACATGGCTCCCCTGATCCTGAACCCATCCCTTACGGGAGTTTTTAATGGTGACCAGAGAGCTTCTTTGAATTACAAAGACCAGTGGACGGGATTTGGATCTGGATACAAAACCTATAGTTTTTCTGGTGATGTCAAGCTAATGAAGAAAAAATGGAACAGCACTTGTTTAGGATTGGGCTTGAATGTATTTAAAGACATAGCAGGCGATGCGCAGTTAAGTGATACCAAAGCTTTGCTTTCAATTTCAGGGATAATGGACATTAGTAATGAGCAACAAATCTCTGCTGGAATACAAGGTGGTATTGTTCAAAATCGGTTAGATCCCTCTGCTGCCATGTGGGATGATCAGTATGTTAATGGTGCCTACAATGCAGGGGTGTCAACTCAGGAACAGATCAACCATGAAGCCTTATTCTATGCGGATGCCGCTCTGGGAATAAGCTGGAGCTATACGAAAAACCAATCAACAATCAGCTCTTACGATGCCACCAAAGTTGTGGTTGGTATGGCCATTCACCATTTAAACAAGCCTGATTATAGCTATACCCTATCAGGCTCTGAATTGCCATTGTATAGCAAATTCATTTTCCATGCTAATTCCAACATCGGTATTAAAAACACAAGATTTACCATCAAGCCAGGAGTCATGGCTGCTTTTCAAGGTCCTTCAAAAGAAATACTTGCTGGGACCCTGCTCCGTTACCGGCTTAAGGAAGCATCCCGTTTTACCGGGCTATTAAAAGAGCAAGCAATTTCTCTGGGCGGCCATTACCGATTTAATGATGCATTTGTACCATCCTTGTGGTATGAAGCAGGAAATTTAGCCCTTTGCATCAGTTATGATGTTAATGTATCATCCTTAAAAGAAGCAAGTAATATGAGGGGTGGTATGGAAGTTGCCTTGCGTTTTATTAATCCAAGCCCTTTCAGGTACAAGAAAAAGAGCTTTACTCCTATGCTATAATAATGGCATTTAATCGGATTTTATCCATATTACACTATAAAAAGAGCTTATGAAAAGAGTTTTCTGTTTTGGAGTAATTGTACCTGCTATATTATTTTTCAACTTGGCACAAAGCCAAAACATAGCATTCAAAAAAGGTAATTTCAAGGACCAAAAGCAGGAATTCAAAACTGCTTACAATGACCTTTATGCTGGTAATGTTTTAAATAACCAGGGGAAATTTGCAGAGGCATTGACATATTACCTGAAAGCACAGGAATTTAATCCAAAAAAATAAATCCATGAAAATCGAGATCTCAGGGCATACGGATGACAAAGGCTCTGGTGAATACAACCAAAAACTATCTGAAAACAGGGCCAAAGCTGTTGTTGACTACCTGGTTGAAAACGGAATTAATAAAGAAAGGATGCAATTTAAGGGGGTTGGTGAAACTAACCCAATTGCAACGAATGAAACTGAAGAAGGGCAGCAGCTGAACCGACGGATAGAATTTAAGATACTAAGTGAAGACAGTTGAAAAGCACATTCATTTAATCTGATGACTATTAATGGAAAAAACAGAACCTAATTTGAAAGCATTTCTTTTATCCCTTTTATTTTTACTGAATATTAGCAATGGCTTTTCACAAGACATTTTGATTATTGATTATTTATCTGGCTTTACTAGTGACCAGGTTTCCAACGGTAGCGAAGTGTACAATACGCTTTCAGGTTCTCAAACAAGTGTAACAAGAGTAAATTCTATCCCAACAAGTATTAGCAACCTGGCCTATGACCAAGTATGGATCTTTGGCACGCTTCCCACAATTACATCAGCAATGACAACAACCATTACTGATTTCGTTAATGGAGGTGGCGGAGTGATATTTCCTATGGATGTTGGTGTTTACAGTAATAACACCTCCCTTTTACTCCAAAATTCATTGGACCAATTAATAATAAGTAATCCACCCACAGTTAATTATGATCAGAATGCAACTTACGGGGATTTATTTGCTCATTTTCCTGGTTATTGTCATTTTTTAGCTGCTACAAGTGTGGTTAAAACTTTTTCAAATGTACCATGTGAAAACAACCTATTTGTTCTGGACCCTCAAGGACAAATCACTACAAATCCAAATTTAGATACAGTATTATTGGGGCCAACGGATTGTATTGGCATCCAATATCGTAATTGCGATTTTATTGGAGGTCAGGGATCTATCCTTGCATTAGGTGATTTTAACATGCTGAAACCAACTTCTTGGAATCTATATCCTGATGTATTGATCAATTATTTGGCAGAAATTTGTGAAGAGTTGAAAATGTGCCCTTCTTTATTCTGCTCTATTAATAATAGTGTAGATACTACCAGTATTTGTAATGGGGACAGCATCTTTCTTCAGGGAGCATATCAAACAACTCCGGGAACGTATATTGATACATTACTTAATTCCGGAGGATGTGATACTATAATTGTAACAACAGTTCTCTCTATTGGTCCTGCTTTACCTAATGTAACAGCCAATGCCAGTCCACAAATTGTCTGCGAGGGTGATTCAGCTCAAATTACAGGTTCAGGTGCCACAAGCTATACATGGGATAATGGAGTATCAGACGGAGATTATGTATTACCGGTTTCTACTACTACTTATACCGTAACAGGAACGGATACCAACAATTGCGTTAACACAGACTCTGTAGTAGTGACCGTCAATACCCTGCCTACCGTTAATGCTGGTACAGATTCTAGTATTTGTGAAGGGGAACAGATAGCCCTAATTGGTTCAGGAAATGGGGTTTTTACATGGGATAATGGCGTTACAGATACAGTAACTTTTATTCCACCTGTTGGCATCACTACCTATACGGTAACAGGAACGGATACAAACACATGTACAAATACCGATTCGGTGATAGTGACCGTCTACGCTTTACCTAATGTAACAGCCAATGCCAGTGCGTCAACCATCTGTGAGGAAGATTCATCTCAGCTTACAGGTTCAGGAGCCACAAGCTACATATGGGATAATGGAGTTTCTGATGGAGATTATGTATTCCCATTTACTACTACCACCTATACCGTAACAAGCACAGATACCAACGGGTGCGCAAACACCGATACAGTGGTAGTGACGGTCCATGAAAATCCCAGCATAGCCTCTTCTTTCCTGAATGACAGCTGCGACCTAGGGGTGGGCTCGATTAATTTGAATGTTACAGGAGGTAACGAACCCTATGTCATTTTCTGGAGCAATGGATCTTACACAGAAGATCTGTTGGGATTAATTGCAGGCACATATGATGTAACTGTAACGGATTTCCTGGGTTGTACTGAATCAGAAACCTTTATTATACAGAACATATTGGATTGCCGTGACGAGCTTTGGCTTCCCAATATTTTTTCACCAAATAATGATGGGTTGAATGATAAATTGTACGTGCGTGGGACAGAATTTGCAACCACCTTTTTATTTACCATTTATAACCGATGGGGTGAAAAGGTGTTTGAGACCACAAACCCGCAGGAGGGTTGGGATGGAACATACCGCTTCAAGCCTTTAAACACTGCAGTATTTGCCTATGTGGTGTCGACCACATTTATGGATGGCAGTGAGACAAGTTTAAGCGGAACGATCACTTTGGTTAAATAAGAGTTTAATATTATTAAGAACATGGTTCCATGCAGTTTTTTCTTTAAACCACTATTTAAAAAATCCAGATCATCAGCAGGGTCATTTAGTTGTATGGTGTTCTTCATGCTGTTGCTTTTTTACTCAAATTCTGTAGCACAATTTTGGTCCGTTGCTGATTCAGCCTTTCTTACACGCCACTCATCAACTACTATCTTGCTTCAGGATGGAAGGGTATTAAAGGTGGGTGGATTTATCGTTGGAGGTGGATGCACAGGGACAGTTCAGTGTGAAATATTTGATCCATCAACCAATTCCTGGTCATACACTGATTCCATGGACAACGTCAGGAATTTACACAGTGCCGTGCTTTTACAAAGTGGCGAAGTGCTTGTTATGGGCGGTGGATGTTTGTTTGGAGGTAGTGCCACAGCTTCTGTCGAAAAATACGATCCAAATACTGGTAACTGGTCACCAATGGCCCCTATGAATTATGCTCGTTATCGGCACACCTCTACGCTGCTCAAAGACGGAAGCGTACTGGTAATTGGAGGATCGTGGGATGGAACAGGAGCAGGTACCTCTTGTGAAATTTATGATCCTGATTCCAACACCTGGACCCTGAAAGACCCGATGGCATTGGAACGACGGTGGCATACTGCCACTTTGCTACCTAATGGGAAGATACTGGTAGATGGGGGTATGCAATTTATAGGACAAACTCCAAGAACTGAAATTTTTAATCCCTTAGATTGCACCTGGTCACCTGCTGATCCTGACCCCGTTGAGCGTATAGCACATGGGGCCACTTTATTACCCAACGGATTGGTTTTGGTGGTAGGTGGGAACACCCCAGGTATTATAAATACACTTTCCGATTGTGCTTTATATGATTACAATGCTGATACCTGGTTTGAACCAAGTCCGCTTAACTTTCCACGTGATCAACACGGGCAGGTATTACTTCCTAATGGAACTGTCCTTGTGATGGGTGGCGATGATATAGCCCAGTGTGAAATTTTTGATCCTGGTGATTCAACATGGACGGTAACCGATTCCCTTTCTTCATGGGGCAATCAAAAATCGAATGTTCTACTGCCTGATGGAAGGGTGCTGGATGTAAGTGGGTACAATAGCTCTGTTACAGAGATCTACGATTACAAAATCGGATCCTGGTCAAATGTTGGCTCCATGGCAGTTACCAGGAACGAATATAGCTTAACATCATTGCCTACCGGGGATGTGCTTATTTCCGGTGGGGCTACAACCATGCCGTTGTCAGGTTCGCCAGTTGCTACCTGTGAACTATTCAATTCATCAACGGAAATATGGAATCCTACTGGGGCACTGGATACTGCACGGGCTTTTCATGCATCCGTTTTACTACCCAATGGAAAGGTGCTGGCCATTGGGGGTGCCGTTTCAAATCTGTCTAATTTTGGTGGTATTCCAACCGCTTCCTGCGAAATTTATGACCCTTTAACTGGAAATTGGGATCAAACTGGGGCTTTGAATTTTGCACGGGCAAACCACACTGCCACCTTGCTTTACAATGGAAAGGTACTTGTAGTTGGGGGGTTGTTTAAAATCCCTGCTGAATTATATAATCCGGCAACAGGAATTTGGACGGCCATATCAACCCCTGCCCATTCCTTCTATCAACACACAGCAACCTTGATGCCCACTGGTGATGTACTGTTGGCGCAAGCTGGCGCTACTGAGCTATACAATCCGTGCAGTGATTCCTTCCTTGTTACTGACACCCTCCCTGCTTCAGCAGGAGCATATCGAGCCCAGGCCCATTTGCTTCACAATAACAAGGTCATTTACATTGGAGGTGCCATAAGCATCAATAATGGATCAACGGATTGCTATTTATATGAAGCAGGAACCTGGACCGCAACAGGATCATTAAACACTGGAAGAACCTCATTCAGCAGCACAATGCTACCGACAGGTGAGGTAGTTGTTTGCTCGGGTTATAACGCATCTCACATCACGAATAGCGAAATATATGATCCTATTACTGAAACATGGACAGTGAGCGGAACCGTAACTACTCCAAGAACCCGAATGCACAGCGTATTGCTCCCTGATGGCAAAGTACTAATGCCAGGAGGCAACGAGTTCTTTAACATGTTCAATTCAACAGAAGTATTCGATCCCGGAATGGGATATGACACGGCGTCAGTTCCTGTGATAACCAGTATTGCTCCAAGTTCAATTGTGATCTCTCCCTCCACGGTTGGTTATACCGCATTAACTATAACTGGAACTGGATTTCAAGACAACAATAACAGGAAGGGTGGTGAAGCCAGCAACAGTGGAGAACGCAATAGCGCAAGCAATTACCCCATTGTACAAGTCAGCAGAATAGGAGGTCATAGATATGACAATGACTTTACCCGCTATCTGCCTTTTGACGTTGATACGGGCAACTACTGGGATTCTACCTCTACCAAGGTTCAATTTCCTCATGGGATCCCCAATGAACTACCCCCTGGAGTATATGCCGTTAAAGTAATTGCTAATGGTATTCCATCAGAACCAGCTTACCTCAATGTAGAGGTTGCCTGTAACGTCCTGGCCGACTTTGAAACGGACACGGTTTGCGAAGGCGACAGCACTTCATTTACAGATCTCTCTACTGGCACCCCAACTTCATGCTGGTTATATGATTTTAATGATGGGGATAGTGCATTCAGCCTGGATCCTGTTCACCTTTATGATTCTGCTGGTTTTTATTCTGTTACTTTGGTAGCCCATAGTCTTATGGGCTGCGTGGACACAATTACAAAAACCGTTGTTGTTAACCCTTTACCTACAGTTGATGCCGGATCAGATTCTAGTATTTGTGAAGGAGACTCTATAACACTCAACGGATCAGGAGCCGATTCTTACACCTGGAGCAATGGCGTTACGGACGGAGTAGCTTTTATTCCACCTGTTGGCACCACCACCTATACAGTAATGGGCACTGATACCAACGGATGTGCGAACATCGATTCGGTGGTAGTGACGGTCAATGCTTTACCCAATGTAACAGCCAATGCCAGTTCACAAATTATCTGCGAGGGAGATTCATCTCAGCTGACGGGTTTTGGAGCGGTAAGCTATACATGGGATAATGGCGTTACGAACGGAGATTATGTACTGCCATTAACTACTACTACTTATACTGTAACAGGAACGGATGCCAACAACTGTGTGAACACTGATTCGGTGGTAGTGACCGTCAATGCTTTACCCAATGTAACCGCCAATGCCAGTGCGCAAACCATTTGTATAGGAGATTCATCTCAGCTGACAGGCTTTGGAGCGGTAAGCTACACATGGGATAATGGCGTTACAGATAGTGATTATGTAAGCCCTATTACTACTACTGTCTATACGGTAACAGGTACAGATGCCAACAACTGTGTGAACACCGATTCGGTGATAGTGACGGTCAATGCTTTACCCAATGTAACCGCCAATGCCAGTGCGCAAACGATCTGCGAGGGAGATTCATCTCAGCTGACAGGCTTTGGAGCGGCAAGCTACACATGGGATAATGGGGTTACAGATAGTGATTATGTAAGCCCTATTACTACTACTGTCTATACGGTAACAGGTACAGATGCCAACAACTGTTCAAATACCGATCAGGTAACAATAACGGTGAACACCTTACCCACAGTAGATGCAGGCCCTGATACGACCGTTTGCGATGGAGACACAGTGACCCTGACAGGGTCAGGCGCAACGATTTATGACTGGAACAATGGGGTAACAGATGGGGTTCCTTTTACTCCATCATTAGGTACCACAACCTATTCAGTTACTGTTGTTCTAGGCTTGTGTGCCAATTCCGATTCGGTAGAGGTGACCGTAAATCCATTGCCTACAGTAGATGCAGGCCCTGATCAGACCGTTTGCGATGGAGACACTGTGATCTTAACAGGCTCAGGAGCGAGCACCTACACTTGGGACAATGGGGTGACAGATGGAGTATCTTTTACTCCACCATTAGGAACTATGACTTTTACGGTCA
>JYMV01003530.1_pt1 | contig 16295 bp, 5 predicted proteins | sample 338911 | NCBI WGS metagenome assembly JYMV01 (sample SAMN03354496, study PRJNA234377) | hydrothermal vent metagenome | biome: Deep sea; feature: Hydrothermal plumes at the Eastern Lau Spreading Center, Western Pacific Ocean; material: Seawater | place: Tonga | collected 2009 | depth 2000 m m
AAGCCCAGCTGTACATTTTGGAATTGGCGTATTCGCCGGATACCGATCCCACTACAGCTATTTGGAAAGATCTCAAATTGATATTTGAATCCTTTATTATCTTAGCTGAATAATTTTTTAAAGACATAAATTATTCTTCTGTTGAACACCTCACACATTAAATACGCTCTGGTTCGAGCATTCATTCTCTTCCTTTCATGTGCTTTATCTTCAGTTGGAGTTTCTCAAAATTTCAAATCGAGCTGGAATAATGGTAATCTCAAGCAAACAGGTGATACGATTAAATCTGAAAAGGAGGGTGAATGGATTGAGTGGTATGAAAATGGCCAGATGTGGAGCAAGGGGAATTACAAAACTTCTGTTAAGACTGGGAAATGGTTGTATTGGTATCAAAACGGAAAAAACTGGAGCGAAATTTACATGGAAAGTGGCGTGTGCACCAGCTGGCATGACAATGGGAAAAAGAGCAAAGAGGGAAAAGTGTGGGACGGAAAAAAGGCGGGAAAATGGATGGAATGGTATGCATCAGGAAAGGAAAAGAAAGAACATTATTATGTAGCTGATGTACTGAATGGAGCATCAACTTCCTGGTTTGCAAATAGCAAAGTAGAATTTAAGGGAACCTATAAGGATGGGGAGCTGGAAGGAAATTGCACCTGGTGGAGTGTGGATGGAAAGATAGACATGATAGGACCTATGAAAAAAGGGCTGCAAAACGGCCGTTGGATATTCTATTTTGCCAATGGAGTAAAGGGTAGCGAGGGAGATTTTGTTGATGGAAAACAGCATGGAGATTGGACCTCTTGGTATGAAGAAGGCGAAAAAATACGAGCCGGGAAATACGAGCTAGGCTTAAGAACTGGGCGCTGGGTAGTCTGGTATGAAAATGGCGCAAAGGAGCATGAGGGAGAGTTTGTGAATGGAGAGGAAAGTGGATTTTGGACCTCCTGGTATCCCTGCCTTCCACCCTGTGCAACCGGCATTGGTCCGAAAAATGACGAGGGCTACTTTAATGAGGGCCGCATCGATGGAAACTGGAAAGGCTGGTACCCAAATGGGAACATGAAATACGACAACAATTACAAAATGGACATAAAAAACGGCAGCTGGACGCACTGGCATGAAAGTGGCAAAATTCAGTATAGAGGCAACTATTCGGATGGTTTACAGTCTGGTATATGGACATCCTGGTATGATTGCCCTGAGCCATGTAATACGGAAACAGGTAATAAGAGGGAAGATGGAGCATATAAAGAGGGAAAGAAAGACGGCGATTGGTCATATTTTTTTGAAGATGGAACGAAATACCAGGTTCAAAGCTATAAGCAGGACAATCAGGATGGGAAATGGACAGAATGGTACGAACATGGCTCCTTATCAGTTGAAGGATACTATGCGAATGGAGTGAAAGAAGGGAAATGGACATATTACCAGCCAAATGGCAAAAAGGCCTATGGTTTAGTGTTTAAAAATGGAGCGAAAATCAAAGAAATTAAGTTTAAAAAATGAAGGATAATTCCTATATTTGCTATTAGACTACCCTCCAATCAATGAACAAGCTATTTACCTCGGTATTTGCATCCTGTTTCTGCCTTGTATTTTGGTGTGGAAATGCCATGTCTCAGGCGAGTTTTACCTATACCAATACACAGGCTTGTGAAAAGCAAACCGTAACGCTTAAGGCATTGCCTGATTCTGGAAAAACCTATGCCTGGGACTTCGGTGCGGATGGTACCTTTGAATCTACAATATTAGGGAGTCAGTATGTAAGCTACTTTTCGGATACTGCCGGAACGATAAACGTCAAGCTGCTTATAATTTACAACTCAGGTGCAAAGGATAGTGTTACCAGTCCGCTAACCATCAATCCTCTTCCAGTTTCGGATTTTTATGTTTCTGATGTTTGCCGGCCCAATGCTACGGTACTCTGGGATAGCTCTTCTATATCATCTGGAAGCATTGTATACCATGGATGGGATTTAAACAACGATGGAAATATCAATGATACATCGTCGTCAGGGCAGGTCAGCTTTAATTATGGAACAGCAGGCACTTATCAAGCCGCTCTAACAGTTGTTTCCGATATGGGATGTACGTCTAAAACTTCAAAATCCATCTTGCTATACGAAAAGCCAACTTCTTTATTTTCAGTTGCCGAATTGGAAACTGAACATGGCACTGATTTCACTGATCAATCTTACATAAATATTGGTACCGTTGACTTGTATATCTGGGATTTTGGAGATGGAAATACATCTTTATTGCAAAACCCAACAAATATATATGCTGAGCCCGGTACTTACAATGTCACTTTTGTTACGGTCTCTAATAATTACTGCTCTGATACGCTGGTAGAACCGGTTGTTATTGCTGAACACATAGATGGCCCTTCGTCCACTATAGAAGTTAAAAGTAATGTGATCACTCCCAATAATGATGGCTACAACGATGTGCTTGATTTTGGACTAACCGGATGTGAGGTTACTGTCTACAACAGATGGAACGATCAGGTTTATACATCGAGTAGCTACAATAACGACTGGTCCGATTCAGGTTTGGATGCTGGAGCGTATTATTACAAAATCAAATGTCCAAGTGGAGTTGAAAAAATGGGCGTAATCAACATAATTAAGTAGCGGGAGGTGAACACATTAAAATTCATATTCCTGGGTGCAGCAGCTCTGCTGGTATCGGTTACTGCGGTAGCGCAGCAAATTCCGCTGGGTAATCAATATCTGTTAAATGACTTTTCTCTTTCCCCCGCTTATGCTGGATCCAATAACAATGTAGAATCAATACTCTCATACCGCAAGGATTGGGCGGGGGTCACTGGTTCACCGGAGTCGAGGATGATTAATATTAACGGATCGCTTCCTAACATCTTGGGTTTTTTACCTAAAGTTCCGAGTAATATGGGCCTGGGTGCTACTATCTTAAGTGAGCAGTCAGGAATGTTTAGAAGTACCTCCTTTTCATTGGCTTATGCCTATAAGTTGAAAATTGCTGCCATTCAGTCTTTGAGATTGGGCGTGTCCGTAGGATTGGTTGAAAACAATGTAGATATGTCAAAAATATCTACGCAGCAAGCCTCAGACCCAGCATTGATGGCTGCTAATGATGTTCGGAAAACGGTGTTTGATGCCAGCTTTGGCGTACTATACCAATTTCAAAACCTCGATTTTGGAATTACCATTCCCAGGCTTGTGGAGTCAAAGGTTAAGGATGATAACAGCAATTCAGTTTATACCATGAGCCGGCATTATGTTATACATACATCTTACTACTTCAATATCAACAAGAATTTTCAGGTAAAGCCTTATGTCATCGCCAGAACAACGGGTAGCAGTCCTTTTATGTTTGAAGTGATGGCGCAGGTTAAGTATCAAAAGAAATACTGGATTGGGCTTTTGTACCGGAAGACGAGTATGGGAATGAGTTTGGGTGGTGAGCTCTTCAACATGATTGCGCTCAACTATAGCTATGAGTTTGCAGGACAGGGTTTGATGTCGCAATCTAATGGTACGCATGAAATTACGCTGGGCTTTAAGATTGGAAAAAAGGACGAAGATGTGCCCGCAGCTTCACCAAAGAAACCATACTACGACTGGGTCAAGTAATTCCAACAGCTCTTCAGGGATGCATTACAATACGGTTATGGATAGAACTTATACCGTTTGTTCTCGTGTGACGGGCCATTGGTATTCTAACTGAAATAATAGAATAGAGATATGAGGATTTCACTGTTCTTGATACTGCTTTTTTCTTCGATAACCCTCCTGGCTCAAGACGCAAAGGATCCACAGCTGGCAAAAGCAATAGAGAAGTACAACGCTGGCAATTACAAGGCTGCGCTGATTGGATTGAATCTATACGTCGACAACCATCCTAAGGACGTAGAAGGCAATTACTACCTGGCCAACTCCCTGTTCCGTTCAGATGATAAGAAGGGCGCCATGAAACACTTTAACAAAGTACTGGAGCTGGATCCCAGGCATTATAAAGCATATAAGGACAGAGGTAAGCTCAAGGCGAGCATGAAGGATTACAGAGGCTCCATAGATGATTTTAACCGAAGTATTGAGCTGAGCCCCAATTTTATGGATGCCTATTTTAACCGCGGACTTTCACGCCATAACCTGAGGCAGTACAAGGCTTCATCGGATGACTTTACCAGGGTCATTGAAGACAACCCAAAGGACTTTGAAGCCTATTTCGCCAGGGCCAATTCCCGCTACGGTAACGGTGAAAAGGAGGCCGCCTGCAAAGACTACAGCAAATCAGCTGAGCTGGGCTTTTTCGAGGCCTATGACGTGATCAAGATGAAGTGCAATTAGCCTTTTCTTCGATAGAGCTTGCAATGTTCATTGCTATAGCTCAAAGAATACTCTTTCAAAATCTCGTCTTTCACAGTTTGACTAAACGTAGTAGACAATGTGTCGGAATTGTGTAGTACAAAAACGTAGTCCGGGGCCACTGAAGGATTGTCATTATAGCGTGTCCACATTTGATAAACCAACTGTGTAGAGTCTATATTTCCAAGAAGCATATTGGGGACATCCTCATCGTTCCATATAAGAGGAAACGAACCATGGCCGCATTCATAATTCTCCAATATGATCAAGGGCTTTTCTACACCCAGGTAATTTGAGAAATGTGGGGTCAGCCAATTATCGGAATAGTCAATAGGGAGGACTACGCTATTGGGTTCTATGTGGTTTGACACATCTATACAACTGAGTGCAATCTGATCTAAACTAGCTATGACCTCAGTGTAATATCGGTTCAAGCTGAAGCTGAGGAGTAAAATTACTCCGACAGCAGGGAGTCCTATCCATTTTGGAATCTTCTGTGTTGAATACCAAACGATTAACGTTAAAAAGAACACTAAAGCTAGTCTCACAGATATAAATCCGGCACTTTCTACAGAGTCAGGAGCAATAAGGTAAAGTGCAAGGATAAATACAACCGAAGCCAACCAGAAGTCAGCTGACTCAAGGAGGCTGTTGTTTTTGAATGCCCTTATTCTGCTGTAAGCTGCGAGAGCGCCCAACCCCGCCAGTATATAAAAGATCTTTCTTGTGTAAGCCTGTTCATTCAGAGCATCATAAACAATGATTGGCCTTAAGTTTAACAACCAAGTGAGGAGTTCACTTCTTTCAACAAATGAATAAGTTCCATCATTCTCCCACGGATAAAAAAAGTACAAATAAAGCAACAATCCAAGGGAACATGTGATGAGTAACATACTCATTTTTACCCATGAAGATTGCGTGATGGTAGGTGATGTCTGAATAGACAGAAGTTTTTCGTTTATCAAGTAGAAAACAACTTTCAGTCCCAACAGTGCAACCAGCAGAGCAAAAACTAAGATGTGTGAAAAGAATGTGAGAGCAAGAAGTCCGCAAAAAAAGAGAGCAGATTTGGTCGTAATTGGGAAATTCTCATGCTTTATCCAGAATGAAATGGCGAATAACAATATCGATAAGGCGATAGAGAAATTGTAAAATCCCAAGAGAAATAAAAAGGAATAGGTGAATGGAAAAATACAATAGCCCATGTAAATATTATCCTTATTAACGGCTTTAATTAACTCCCTAAAGGCATACGGTAGCCCGAGTAAATAGAGTATCAATAAACCTTTTTCGGCAATAAAGGCGGGGAGAATTGAATTGAGTATTGATAAGATAATATGGCCGGTCCAGTTGGGGACCGGAATTGCGTTAAATGCAAAGAACTGACCTATTTGGTCATTGTCACGAAGGAGCTCGATTATCAAATTGGAATTGTAGAGGTGGGTAACCCCGTCCATCGTGGGGAAGAACTTACCGGCAAAAAGAGGTGCCAGATTCAGTAGCGTAATGAGAAGGAATAAATATTTCTCTCTCCACACATTGCTGATTTGGAAGCTTTTCAATTTGTGTCTGTCAGGCTAAGTACAGAAATTCTAATAATCCTGCAGCACAACAATCCTCTTATTGATCATTGCCTTGTCGGTTGCAATCTGGATGTAGTATACACCGGTGGCCATCTCATTCATGACGAACTCTTCGCGGTAGATTCCATTATTCGTCTTGGCTTCGCGTTTGTGTACAAGCTCTCCTATAGCATCTACGACCCTGATTTCAATTGGATCCTTGATGGAAGACTTGAAGATCACGATGAAGTTACCTTGTGAGGGATTCGGGAATACATTCAGGTTCTGTATAAAGTCCACATCACCTATTGATGTTCCGTTATCCACAAGCACCCAAACACTGGTGTCGCTGGAGCAACCAAATGAGTTCGTACCTGTTACCGTGTACAGCGTTGCCACCGCCGGGGATGCATATACCGAGGAGCCCACTGTAGTATTGAGGCCTGTTGCCGGAGACCAGGAGTAGGTACTCGCATTGAATGCAATTAAGTTGGCAGAATCGCCCAACACAATTGCAACAGAATATGTATTCAACGTTACAAAAGGCACAGGGTTCACTGTAAGTGTAACCGTATCGGCCGGACCTTCACCGCACCCTGGGTTCGATTGCGTTACATAATAATTGTAAGTTCCGGTAACACCCACCCCTTTAGGAGAAAATGAGTTGCCAGCTCCTATAGTTACGATCAATGTAGGATCGCTGTACCATGTAATTCCAGTTCCACCAGCTGTTAGTGAAGGCACAGAATCACCAGCGCAAATGGTTGCGTCAACACCAGTGGGTGCTGTTGGAACTGCGTAAATGGTCATTGTAACAACCGTATATGGACCCACGCATCCGGGCAAACTATCGGTCACATAGTAAGGGTAAACTCCTGCTGCTGTCTGCCCGGGATCGAAAGATACACCTGTACCTACCTGATTGGCCAGTAAAGAATCACTGTACCATGTCAGATTGGTTCCCAGTGCCTTCAATATTGGGAATGGCCCGGTTTCGCAAGTTATATTGTTAAATCCAACAGGAGCAGGTGGCGTGGGCATGATGGTCAGGATAGCACTATCAGCAGGACTTTCACATCCAGCTACAGTTTGTGTAGCGTAATACACATACGTTCCTGCCCCGGAGTCCGTTGGCATTAAGGTGTCACCACTTTCCACATTGTTACTGAGTGATGTATCTGAATACCATTCTATAGCTGTGCCTGTGGCTACAAGCACCGGAATGGGTTGTCCTTCGCATACTGTTGTATCAGCTGTTACCGGAGCTGAGGGTATGCTATTAATTGTTAACGTAACCATGGCCGCAGGGCTTTCGCAGGTGTTCACAACGCTATCAATTTGGGTCACGTAATAAATATGTGATCCAGCTGAAGTATCGCCACTTGCAAAAGTATCGCCTGTGTAAACCAGACTTGTCAGGATGGAATCATCATACCACATGATAGTTGATCCCACTGCAATTAGATCAGGCGTAGCGTCTCCAAAGCAGATTGCTGTATCGCTTGTAAGTGGGGGAAGCGGAGTGGTCTTGATCACCAATATTGAAGTGTCAGGCGTACTTGCAGGACATCCAGCAGCACTGTCCGTAACAAAGTATATGTGGGTTCCAACTGCAGTGTCAGGAGCAGCGAAAGAATCTCCGCTGTACACCAGGTTGGTGAGCAGAGTGTCATTATACCATTGAATGTTAGCACCTAATGCAACCAGATCTGGGGTTGGTGTTCCGTAGCAAATACTTGTGTCAGTTGCGGTAGGTATAGCTGTAAGCGAGTTGATGGTAAAGACCACCGTATCTGCAACACTTTGCGCACAGGCTGTTACACTATCGGTCACATAATAAGTATAGATTCCCGGTACAGTGTCAGTGGTGACAAATGAATCTCCTGTAAAGATCAAGTTGGATAAGGCCGTATCATCATACCAATTGATGTTCGTGCCTGTTGCCACAAATACAGGAATGGCATTTCCGATGCAGATAGTTGTATCCCCAACATTTGGTGCTGCGGGGATTTCATTTATTGTCAAGACCACTGTTGCAGGGAAGCTTTCACATGTATTAACTACTGTATCCGTCTGCGTTACAAAGTATGTATGTATTCCGATAGCTGTATCGTTACTAGCAAATGTATCACCGGCGAATACGGAATTCAATAATGCAGTATCGCTGTACCATTGAAGGTTTATACCTGATGCAACCAAGCTAGGAACCGAATCACCAAAGCATATAGTAGTATCTGAAGCCACAGGTGCTGCTGGCGTTGTATTAACGGTTAGCGTGGCGGTATCCACTGGCCCCGCGGAGCATCCCGGTGTACTGTCATTTAAGAAGTAAGTGTATACTCCGATTGCGGTATCTGCAGAAACAAAGCTATCCCCAATAAATACCAGGTTGGTCATAAGCGTATCATCATACCAGGATACCATTGTACCGGCAGCCACCAATACAGGTGCTGGATATCCAAAGCACTGAGACGCATCCGCAACCGATTGAACCACAGGCGGAGTACTTATATCTAGTCTTACGCTATCCGCGGGCCCTTCACAGCTGTCTCTCCAAGCCGTGTGATAGTACATGTACATACCAACTGCTGTATCACCTGAGAAGAATGTGTCGCCAGTAAATTCCTGCGTAGTCAACGCTGCATCGCTGTACCATACGATGCTATCGTCGGGTGAAGATGCTATAAATGGCAGAACAGAATCCCCATAACAAACTGCCACATCACCAGATATTGGAGGAGCGGGCAGAGTATCTTTCACAAGTACCACGGTAGCAGTATCCAGCGAGCTGGCCGGATCATTGGAATTGATAATGATGTTAGCAGTATAATTTCCAGGCATGATAGTACATCCATCAAAATTGATGGTTACTATGTCAGAATCACCAGGTGCAACCGTTCCGCCGGAAACAGAGAAGGTAACCCATGCGCTGTCGGATGCAATAGTATATACCAGGTTACTGAATCCTGTGTTGTTGATGGTCATGGGAATGTCAGTAGAATCACAACATCCGGTAAATGCCAGATTAAATGAATTCGGCGTATTGCTGATAACAGGTGCACCTAATCCAACACCGGTTAAGCAAACTACAGTGTCATTGGCATTGCTTGTGAGCACCAACGTATCCACATACAGACCAGCCGAAAGTGGACTGAACGTGATGATCATCATTCCAGTATCACCAGGCAATATGGCCAAGCTAGTCGTGTCAACGGTGTATTCACTTAATGTCGTGGTAGCAGAATTAATTATCAATGTGTCACAACCAGCATTATAGAAGAATAATGTATCAGAAGCCGAAGTCGTTTCTATCAATGAATCAAAGTCAAAGCAAATGTCAGATATAGCTAGCTGAGAAGCGCCGTCAATGGTAAATATTACCGCCTGAGGAAGACTGTTGCATCCCGTAGCAGTATCCAAATCCACCACGTAGTAATCATATATGCCTTCAAGGGTGTCGTTAGGGGTAAAGGTGTCCCCAACGAATACCTGCGATGTCAATGCCATATCCTCATACCATACGATATTTGCGCCGCTTGCAATTAGGTCTGGTGTTGAGTCACCTACACATATTGTAATATCTGTTGATGATGGAGTAGCAGGTATGCTTAAAATGGTCAACGTAGCCATATCACTGGTTCCCTCACATCCGCCCAGGCTATCTGTTGCATAGTAATCGTAGCTACCTACTGCGGTATCAGCTGGGAATAGCGTATCACCGGTTCCTACCAGAGTATCGAGGCCAGCATCGCTGTACCATTGAACAAATCCAAGCGCATTTGCAATCAACCCAGCTGTAGGTGTTCCAAAACACATGCTTGTATCTGCTGCAACAGGAGATGCAGGAATACTGATGATAGTTAAAGTAACAGTATCCGGCAATCCTTCCGGGCAACCGGCAACACTATCCGTAACGTAGTAGTCGTAAGAGCCAATTGCAGTGTCAGAGGCGGCAAAGGAATCACCTAAAAAGATCAGGTTGGTAAGTCCGGCGTCTGAGTACCATGACAAATATGTTCCCGATGCTACCAGGTCATCTGGAGTAAGCCCATAGCAGGATGTTACGTCTATTGTTGAAGGCGCCGCGGTCAATCCTAAGTTGATAGTCAATACAACAGTTGTTGCAGGTCCAGGACATAAATTGGCGCTGTCGCGTGCGAAATATGTATAGACACCAATTCCTGTATCGCCACTTGCAAAAGAACTTCCAGAGAATACCAGCGAATCTAACAGTGAATCACTATACCAGGTAATGTTGGTGCCTACAGCCACCAAAGGAGGCACAGGATCACCGGCGCATAATGTAATATCACTCGAAGCCGGAGCAGGGGTGAAGTTAATTGTCAAAGTTGAGGTATCAGGAAGCCCTTCACATCCCGCGGCAAATTGCGTTACATAGTAATCATAAACACCTATTGCGGTATCACCCGTAGCGAAAGTATCACCAGCAAATACCAATATTGTCGCTGCAGGATCGCTGTACCACTGTATGCCAACACCACTCGCAATAAGAGAAGGTACAGAATCACCCAGGCAAATTGCAGTGTCCAATACTGTCGGTAATCCGGGAATTGGGTTAACGGTAAAGACTATGGTATCCGCTTCACTTCTAGGGCAGCTGGCTGTACCATCGCTTACATAATAAGTGTAAACACCAACTGCCGTGTCAGTAGGCTGGAAGGTATCTCCTAGATGGATAATGTTTGAAAACAGCGTGTCATCATACCACTCTACGAATGTTCCAGATACAATAAACTCTGGAATAGGACTAGCAAAACAAATGGCAGTGTCTGAAACTACCGGAACGATAGGTGGAGCATTTATGGTAAACGTGACCATGCTGGCAGGGCCTTCACAACTTGCAACGCTGTCAGTGGCATAGTATAGATAAGTGCCAATGGCTGAATCAGAAGAAACAAAAGTGTCACCTACAAATACCAAGCTTGTTAATCCGGCATCATCATACCATTTGATATTCGCACCTACAGCAATTAGGTCTGGATTGCTGTCGCCCAGGCAAATAGTATGATCAGTTGTAGTCGGGGCCACTGGAATAGCAACAATATTCAGCGTAGCGGTGTCTGCAGGGCTTTCGCAACCTGAAACGGTCTGCGTAACATAATATGGATATGCATTAACAGCCGTATCCCCTGTTGCGAACGGACTGCCAGAAGCCACAAGTGTTGTCAACCCTGTGTCGCTATACCATTGCAGATTGGATCCGGTTGCTGTCAAAGGTGGTACCGGTTGCAAATAGCACTCTGTAGTGTCTGCAGTAAGTGGCATTGCTGGAATAGGGTAGATGGTCAGGGTCACCGTACGTGCAAAACTTTCACATAATGTTACTGAATCTGTTTGTGTAACATAGTAAGTGTAAACACCTACAGCTGTATCTCCCGTTACCAATGTGTCGCTGGCAACAATTAATGTATCCAATAGTGAATCGCTGTACCACTGAACTGATGTTCCTGACGCAATTAGATCCGGAGTAGGGAATCCATAGCAATTTGAAGTGTCGGAAGCAATTGGCAATGGCGTTGCATAAATGGTAAGTGTAATCGTATCCGAGAATCCTTCGCAACCAGTAGGGTTTTGTGTTACATAATAGTCATATACACCTGGGGCGGTTTTACCAGTAACAAAGGTATCTCCAGAGAACAACAATATGGCAAGGGCGGGGTCATCGTACCAGCTAACATTGGTTCCACCTGTTGCTATCATATCCGGTACTGTATCGCCTTCACAAACCGTTGTATCCGAAGCTATGGGAGCGGCTGGCAGGGCGCTAATCGTTAATGTAACGGTGTCGGAAATACTGGCGGGACATCCTGCAACACTATCCACGAGATAATAAGTATATGGCCCCGCAGCAGTTTGGCCTGTCGGGAAGATATCTCCGGTAAATACCTGGTTCGTTAATCCGGCATCATCATACCACATTATAAAAGTACCTGGCGTTGACACCAGATCTGGCACAGGATCGAGAAAGCAACTACCTGTGTCGTTGGCAACTGGCACAGTAGCTCCGCTGTTTATAGTAAAGATTACCGAATCGGCCAAGCTGTTACAGCTATCTACCATGTATGCCAGGTAATAGGTGTAGGTTCCTACAGCCACATCAGTTGGTACATAAATGTCACCAGTATCTATCACAGTCGTTAATGCAGCATCACTGTACCAGTGAATGGTATCTCCATTGTTACCGATATCACCGCTAGCGGTTATAGCTGGTGATGGATTTCCAAAGCAAATTGCCGTGTCATTTGCTGATGGTGTGGCCGGTAGTGCGGTAATAATAAGCTCAGTTTGAACCGTCAGGGATGGCATAAGAGGATCATTAGAAGTAATGAGTAGAGAATCATAATATGTTCCAGGTACGAGATCACTGGCATCTATAACAATACTCACAACGTCTGAATCATTTACCGGAACCGTATCTACACCCATCGGAGGATAGAAATAACTCAAATTCGCGCCTCCTGGAATAATGCTCGCATTACCTGAGAATACTCCATTGTTTCCCGATCCTGAGCCATCGATTGTTGTTTGGTCATCAAAATTCCAATAACCAAGCAGCCCGGCTTCAGCACCAGTAAGTGTAGTACTCATATCTGCAGCTATCTGCGCTCCAGATCGTGCATAGTTCCAAAATCGGGCTTCATCAATGAATCCATTAAGCCTTGTACCATCCAAACTTGCCAGCTCTAGATCATTGGCAAAATTGTTCTCCATATTCACGCCTGTGGCCTGATCAGCCAAAGATCCGTTTAAATATATTCTTGCTGTTGAAGTTCCATCATCGTAAGTGATCGCCACATGATACCAGGTGCCTGCTGTAGTTGGTCCGGTTGCAATATTAGCAACCTCACCTGAGGCATCAAATTCAATAGATCCTACTCCGGCATTGTTCATGAATAGCCTCCATCCACTGGCCCAGCCCGGAGCAACCTTGTGCGCCAATCCTTGTATAGAATTAACGTTAGCGTTGAACCAGCACGAATAAGTGAACGAAGCCGTATTGATAGTAGCGTTATTTGAAACTGTCATGAAGTCACCTGCGCCATCATAGGTGGAAACAAATCCCACCGTGTCAAAGCTGTAATACAGGTTTGAACTACCAGTGTTATAAATGGTAAGTGGTACACTATAGGAAGTCATGCAAGCCGTAATAGTTGCTGTCAATGTATCAGGTTTAACCGAAATAATTGGCGGAGGAACTGCTTCTCCAACTAGGCAAATGCCGATCAATGTATCATTATTGTAAACGTCTAGTGTGTCAATAAAAGAGCCTAGCGCGAGCGGAGCGAAGGTGACATTGATGGTCATGGAATCGCCAACAACAACAAAGAATGAACCGGTGTCAACACTGTATTCACTCAAGGTGTTTGTAATACTATCGACGAAGAGGGTATCACAGCCCGTATTATATATCGTTACAGGTAATGTTTTTGTAGTGAACTGAAGAATAGAATCAAAATCCAGGCACGTATCCGAAACAGAGATGATAGGATAACCTTGAACCGTCAGAATAACTGGTACAGTGTCAAATGGGCTCAATGGGTCATTAGAGCTTATGATATACTCTGTGTTATACGTTCCAGTAACTAAGCCGTTGGTATTAAACTCAACATTGTACACGGTTGAATCGCCAAAGACAATGCTATCAGATGAATACGATGACAGTGATACCCAATCTGTAAATGGCGTACCGGTAATTACAACCGAAGATGTTGAGCTAAGTACACCGTCAGCTCCGCCACCGGTAACGTCCACCGCTGTACCATCATCAAAGTTCCAATAGGCAATTAGTCCAGATTCGGATCCAGTGAGAACAAAGTCCTTGTTATCCTGAATATCTGCTTGCGTTCTGGCATAGTTCCAAATGCGAATGTCATCGATATAACCATCATAGGCCTGGTTAGCATTAAAACATCCGTTGTTGCAATCCTGTTCCGCCGCAAAATAAATATCACTCGCATAGGTCATATTCTGGGTCGTAGAAAAAACCACATCTGCAACCCCATCTATGAAGGTCCTAGCGGTTGTGCCGTCATAGGTAAGAGCAACATGATACCATGTGCCATTAGGTGTTGGAATGCCACCTCCCGAGGAAGCACCATTTATATGTGCTGCTATTCCTCCTGTTTGATGAAACAATAGTATTCCGTTATCATTGGCTGTACTGGTTAAGCTGATAAGTCCGTCTCCAGTGTTGGTAGCACCAACTCTTCCCTTTATCCACATTTCAACGGTAAACTGACTACCACTCATTCCTGAAGGAACAGGAGTTCTTAGATATCCCGTTATTTCATCGTTGTGAGAACTTGCATAACCCGCCGTATCTATAATGTAGATAAGGTCAGCGGTACCAGTGTTGTGTATTGTTAGAGGTATATTAATCGTATCGTCGCAAACCGTGCTAACAACATTTAAAGTATCGGGATCATAGGAAATAATCGGTGGGCTTAGCGCAAAACCCGTGAGACAAATTGTTGTAGCAGTATCGCTGTTAAATACAGTCAATGTTTCTGCATAAGCACCAACACCTATAGGTGCAAATGTTACTTGCACAAGGCTTGAATCTCCGGGAAGTATTGTAAATGACGTTGAATCCGGGGTTATCTCGGCTGAGGATGTGGTGATGCCAGTAACAAACAGTGTATCACAACCGTCATTTCTGATATAGAGGCTATCCATGTCTGTAGCAAACTGGAATATGGTATCAAAATTCAAACAAGGGAGAGATAGCCCAATAATAGGTTCTCCTATCACTTCAAAAGTAACAGGTATCGTATCCGGGCTATTAACCGGATCGTTTGAATTAAAGATCAATTCTGTAGTGTAAATGCCAGTTGTTTCACCACAAGAGTTGAATTCTACTTGGATCACGGTTGAGTCTCCAGCTGGAATAGTGTCGATCAGAGGAATTACTGAGATCCATGTTGGCAACGCTATCAATCCAGTTATAAGAATATCATCTACATTTACACCGGGATCTATACCGGAGCCATCAGAGGTGAATTCAAATCTCAATCGAATGGAGTCTCCATTTGTAACAAATGGTGTCAATGGGAAGGTCTTGAGATTGTATGTAAGATCATTACAATTCCAGTTGGTGAGGTTGGTCCACGGACCACCATTTACACTTAGCTGCGTTCTGAAATAGTCACAGCAGCATTCCATATCTCGTTTGTGGTAATAGGAAAGCACACAATTAGCTGCATCTCCCACTGCTACTTGATTCACCCACTCAATGTACCCGTTCCAGCCATTTCCATAATTACCAAAGGGACTTTCCGTCAATGAGAATGCTCCATTGAACGGATCTGCTACCGTACCCCAGTTCGCGCCAGTTGGTCCACCAGTTTGCCACGCACTTAACCCGCTTTCAAAATCCTCGAAATAGTTTTGTACGTCTATGCGCTGATAGTAAAGGTCGCTTCCTCCTGTATTATAAACCGTTAGAGGGATTGTGCTTGAGTCACAACAGTTAGCTATAGTCACGCTAATGGCAGTGTCTGAAAACGAAATAGTGGGTCGTGGAATTCCATAACCATACAAGCATAATTCGAGTGTAGAGTCATTGTTGAGTAAGGTAACGGTATCTTGGAAGAACCCTGCAGACAGTGGTGCGAATGTTACCAAAATGACTCCACTATCACCGGGAAGAATCATGCCCGCTGTATCACTGAGCGAAAATTCAGTTAGATTGTGAGTTGCATCTGTAATGAACAAAGTGTCACATCCGGTATTAAAGATTGTAAATGAATCTATACTTGTTGTGAACTCAACGATTGAATCCAGGTATAAGCAAGTATCTGAGAGGGTAAGCTGAGGCGTACCATTAACGGTTAACGTAAATGGTATTGTATCTGTATTGTTTTGAGGATCATTGGAGCTGATAATAATTTCACCGGTGTAGGTATCAGAGTTAATCCCACAACTATTAAAGCTGACATTTACTATTGTTGAGTCTCCCGGGGAAATAGTGTCCATTCCTATGCTGGTGCTCAACCAGGGTGTAGGCGTATGGCCAATTGCTATGTCATCGTAATAATGGAGGAAATTATTTACGTTAAATAGGTGCAATTCCGAAATGTCCGTTGTGGTAGTGGACCTAAATGGAAAGCTTGGATAAGCCAATATGCCATCCACATAATAGTCAAATGTTCCCGCAGTGTAATTTATATTCATGAACTCGAAATGATACCATTGTCCAATTATATATGGTGTATTATGATCTGTAGTGCTATTGGCGTATAATCTGAAGTTGTTCTGATTTGTATAGAGGAATATTATGCCGTTATTGGAGGTAATGGCCGCATCACCAACACAGAAGTACCCGTTGTAAGTAGAATTTTGCTGTGGGTTCATATATACA
>JYMV01018345.1_pt1 | contig 16289 bp, 8 predicted proteins | sample 338911 | NCBI WGS metagenome assembly JYMV01 (sample SAMN03354496, study PRJNA234377) | hydrothermal vent metagenome | biome: Deep sea; feature: Hydrothermal plumes at the Eastern Lau Spreading Center, Western Pacific Ocean; material: Seawater | place: Tonga | collected 2009 | depth 2000 m m
CATAGGTTTCAGGGATCAGCTTGTGAAGGAAGTTGGCGTTCATCTAATCATTGCATCGGTACAAGACACGATCGATAGTGGAAAGGTCTCAGAGGAGAAAGGACCCAACGCCAGTAGAAATGCACTGCAAACCACAACCCTTTTGGAAGCAATTGAGGAGAATAAATTTGATGCCGCCATAGGCGGTGCACGTAGGGACGAAGAAAAAGCCCGGGCCAAAGAAAGATTTTTTTCGCATCGCGATGAGTTCGGACAATGGGATCCGAAAAACCAGCGAGCTGAATTGTGGAGCATATTCAATGGAAGGAAGAATGTGGGAGAGCATTTTAGAGTTTTCCCACTTAGTAACTGGACTGAATTAGATGTTTGGCAATATATGCTACAGGAAAAATTGGATATGCCATCCATTTACTTTTCACATAAACGAAAGGTGTTTGTGCGCAATGGAGTATTTCTCGCAGATTCTGAATTTATTACTGTGAAAGACAACGAAACGCTGGAGGAAAAAACGGTTAGGTTCAGGACCATTGGAGATATGACCTGCACTGGCGCCATTGAATCCACGGCCTGTTCAATAGAGGAGGTGATTGAGGAAGTTGCGTCGGCAAGATCTGCTGAACGAGGAGGAAGAATGGATGACCAGCGGACAGAAGCTTCAATGGAAGATCGTAAAAAGGAAGGATACTTTTAATGGAAGAGACGAACGGCATAAACTCGAAGACCTATATGGATCTGGAAATTTTGCGCTTCACAACGGTAGGAAGTGTAGATGATGGAAAAAGCACCTTGATCGGTCGCCTGTTATTTGACAGCAAGTCAATCTTTGACGACCAGTATGATGCCATCAAAAAATCCAGCGAACATAATGGAGATTCGACGGTAAACCTGGCATTGCTTACGGATGGGTTGAGGGCTGAGCGGGAGCAAGGCATCACAATTGATGTGGCCTATCGCTATTTTGCTACACCCAAGAGAAAATTCATCATCGCCGATACGCCGGGTCATATTCAGTACACCAGAAATATGGTTACCGGCGCTTCCGGGGCGAGGCTGGCTATCATTCTTATTGACGCCAGAAAGGGAGTTGTTGAGCAAACTTCCCGGCACTCTTTTATCGCATCGCTGTTGAAAATTCCACATATGGTTGTTTGCATTAATAAAATGGACCTGGTGGATTGGGACCGAGACACCTATGAGCGCATCAAAAAGCAATTTAAATCCTTTGCATCGAAGCTCGAAATTTCTGACTTGCGATTTGTTCCTATCAGCGCACTGAAAGGTGATAATGTGGTAAAACGCTCCAAGAACATGGATTGGTTCGATGGGCCTACGCTCATGTACTTATTGGAAACGATTCACATCGGCAGCGATCTCAACCATGTAGATTGTCGCTTTCCGGTTCAATCCGTAATCAGGCCTCAATCCGCTAAGTATCCCGACTACAGAAGTTATGCGGGTAAAGTCGCTGGAGGGGTCTTCAAGGCTGGAGATGAGGTGATGGTTCTACCATCGGGTTTTACGTCAAAGATATCTTCGATCGACGGCTATGATGGAGAAATTAAGGAGGCCTTCGCGCCAATGGCGGTATCGATAAGGCTTGAGGATGAGATTGACATCAGCCGCGGCGATATGATTGTTAGGGTGAATAATGTGCCTGAGATTAGTCAGGACATAGAGCTCATGATTTGCTGGTTAAGTGAAAAGCCAATGAATCATAATGGCAAGTACGGTATTAAACACACGACTAAAGACGCCAGGTGTATCATAAGAGACATTCGCTATAAAGTCAACGTAAACAATCTCCACAGAATAGAAGACGATAAATCAGTGGGCTTAAACGACATCGCGCGAGTTTCAATACGAACTACTCAGCCCTTCTTTTTCGATAAGTACAGCCGAAACAGAACTACCGGCAGTGTTATTTTGATTGATGAAGGCACCAATGAAACTGTTGGCGCCGGAATGGTTATCTAGCGCAGAACGAAGCGCACGGGAAGCGTAAACCACACACTCACCGCCTTACCTCTTTGCTTACCTGGATTCCATTTAGGCATTCCCCGAACAACACGTAGTGCTTCTCTATCACAGCCACCACCAATACCTCTAAGCACTGTTGCCTGGTCTACTTTACCCGCTTTTGTGACTACGAATTTCACATAAACGATTCCGCTAATGCCGCTTTCACGGGCCATCTGTGGATATCTAATGTTCTTTTGAACATAATTCATCAGATCCGCGTCTCCATTACCAAACCTGGCTGGATCTTCTACGATCGTAAATATTTGATCCTCTATAATTTCTTCTTCTTCCTCTATTATTTCAATTTCAGTCTCTTCATCTACCTCCATATCTTCAACCTCAAGCTCTTCTTCAATCTCCTCTTCGTCTTCAACAATTACCAATTCTTCTACAGGAGGGGGAGGTGGTGGTGGCTTAATTTCTCTTTCGGTAATTGGAATGATCTCTTCCTCAATATCGTCCATATCCAAAGCTCCCAGGTCAAATGCCGCTGTCTCATAGCTTCTCCACTCTAACGCAATGAAGACAATAAGCAAGGAGGCGATTAACCCAATTTGAATAAAGAGGCCTCTCTTTTTCTCTAGATCATGTTTCTCGTTCTTCTTTGGCTCCATTATTTATGTATGCATTTGTTATACAAAAATAAAAATTTCCTGATTCTTTCTATCCTCATTAACAGAACACAAAGATCGTTCCATTGTGCATCATGCACCAATTTCTTCTTTGTATTGTGCATCCGTTAGCAGTCCATCAATTTGAGATGCGTCCTGAATTTTAATCTTTACTATCCATCCTGCTCCATAGGGATCCGAATTTATAGTTTCCGGCTCCGATTCAAGACCGGTGTTTACCTCTAACACCTCCCCTGACACAGGCATGAATAAATCCGAAACAGTTTTTACAGCCTCAATGGTGCCAAATATGGCTTCCTGGTCCAGCGTGTCGCCTACAGTTTCTACTTCAACATATACAATGTCACCCAGCTCTCCTTGTGCGAAATCTGTAATTCCAACGGTTGCTTCATCTCCCGTTACTTTCACCCATTCATGGTCTTTGGTGTACTTTAGCTCTTGTGGTATGCTCATGGTATCTCGGTTTATGCTGCCTTAGCCAGGCTATATTAATTTTCCCTCAAAATCAGGGCAAATATAAAATTATATCCAAAGTAACCTCTGCATTAATATAAGGTCTTTGCTTTCTAATATACCGTCCCTTTATAATAGGTCTTATTTGTATGTATGCCAATTTCAAAAGATACCGCATTTCCAAAAATTTCAATGTTGTTTAGCTTCTCATAGCTAATTGTTTCAAGCTGTCCTTTGTAGAAACCCTGCAGTTGGTCCTGTTCATCAATAAATGCCACAACATTTCTGTGCACGTAGTATTTTTCAGGTATGTAATTTGCCAATGTGTGTGATTCTCCATCAGCAAATACCTTGAGAAAATCGCCCTCAGAATAAATCAGCATATTGGCGGTAATCCGATAAAATTCAGGTTCAAATGAGCTCACTTCAATTACCTTTCCCTGGTAAAATACTTTGAAACTGCCCGTTTCATCAACATAGGCCACCATATCCTCACCAGCCTTGTAGGATTGCGGCTCAAAACTCTCTACGGTATGCGTCGTTCCTCTGTAAAATATTTTGAACTCTAATTCAGCTTCGGTAACATAGGCAACGGTATTACCTCCCACCTTATAGTTATAGGGCCTATATGACTCCTCAATAAGCTCTCCTCTATAAAATATCTTGAAATAATCTGCTTGATCAACATATGCGAATAGGTTATCACCAACCAACATACTCTTCATCGGTCGGCCAGAGAGCCCTGCCTCAACTTCTCTTATCTCACCATCGTAGTAAGCCTTTAAGTAACTTGAAGTCTCGTCATAAAATGCGACAATACTATCGCCAAAAGCGTAAATATTGGGATGGTACACGAGCGTAAGCCGCTTGCCCCTATCGAATATGATAAGCTGGTTTTCAAGGGTGTAAACCAACAGGTTATTCGTTGAGAAGTAATGCGTTACCTTATATTTTTCGAGTGTAATCTTATTGTTCTTGAAAAATATTTTAAATACACCCTTGTTGTCAATATAGGCAAGGCAGGCACCCCCTACTCTGTACGACTGAACAGGAAAGTATTCGAGCATTTGCGATACCCCATCATCAAATACGTAAAAGTATTCTCGATAGTCAGTATAGGCTGAAAGGGTTTGAGAATAACCTGGTAACATCGATCCGGCTAACAACACGGCTATTATTATTCTCTTCAAAATGGCTTGGTTTGTTAAGGTGCTAAGGTAAATCGAACCGTTAATCCAAAGCTACTGTTTGAAGTTTTGAACAGGTTCGAAACAAATGGCTTGTTTCCATTTCTTTTGTAGAAAGCCTGGATACTAAACCTTTGGTTAATCGTATAATCAGCAGTGACATTTATCGACGTGATCTGCTGTCCCTTCAACGGGTCGTCTGTCTCCTCAACTAGTCTTCTGATTATTGTTGTGTTGCTTCTCACCGAAAAATCCGCTTTTATGTTAACATCACTCTGAAGCTTCTTCTTTTTCTTGCCTATCTTGATCGGTAATTTTACGTCCTTGAATCGGTATCCCAATCCTACGATATACTCGTCTCCGCGCACTTCCGTCAGCTGATTATTGGTAAAGCTCATCGCAAGATTTCGTGTTTTTTTCCATTCAAACCTGGTAAGCAGGCTGTTTTTCCAGGTCATGTCTATCTTAAACAATGGGCTGAGCTGCTCTGAAATTGTGACCTGATTTATTTCATAGCGGGGAAGCAGGTCTTCGTTGGCATCTACAACAGTCGTGTAATCGGCCCCTCCTCCTTCGTCGTACTTTCTATTGGTAGTAAAGCTCGATACGCTATAAGATGACCTATACCCATGACCAATGGTAATCTTCTTGAAGTACCTGTTGAAAAAGGGAATTTTTGTAAGTCCATCATAGTTTAGCCTCCAATTGGGTTTTGGCATTTTAATAAATGGATCGAAAATGGTGTTTTTTGAATCCACTCCACCATAAGCTTCCAAGAATGCCGGTAACAGTACTTCCTGGGAAGTTTCATTAAACCCTGAGACCTGATTGGGGTCGCTTACATTTGGATTTCGCCTGGCATATTCTTCCCTCAGCTCAGCCGCCACTGTGGTTCTGTTGGCTTTAAATTCATTCCAGGTCTCCGAATCATATTCCTTACTATCCTTAGTAAACATGGATCCCAGGCTAAAAAACGAGATGCTAAAATTGCCTGATTCGACCGGACTCTGGTGCACAAAATAATCGCCACTACCGGTAGAATCCCTGAAAATCTCGCTATATCTTCTCGTTTCATTTCTATTCATTGTAATATCCACACGCAGATTGGCGATAGGCTCCAGTGTTGCCTTTATACTCAGGTTTTTCGTTTTAGTTTGCTGATAGTTCATGTATTGACTGGCACTTTTACTCATCCAGCCATTCTGGGCGGCGTCCATAATCCAGGAGGTATCAGGTTGATATCCAAAGAGGAAGTCCATACCGGGTGCATTCACGCTTGAGCTCCAATCCTGACCTATATATTGAGTCCTTTTTAGGTAGCCCGGTAAAATAGTACCATTATTTTCCGAATAAGTAACGGATATTTTTTTGGTGCTCATCAAGGTGAGAGCGGTCATTTCCAGGATTTTTGCGAGATCTATTCCGCGCTTCTTTTTCGCTTTTATTACCACTTTCGCATCCTTCAGGTCTGTTTTTAGTTCATAGGTAATCTTATTCTTGTTGGTTATAAATAGTTTTCCCTTTACCTTCTTTCCATTTTTATCAAATACTTCAATACTGGTGATGTCTTTGGTGTTCAGCTCATGGAAAAGGCCCTTGGGTTTGCGGGCTATAAATTTCACGCCCTCTTTTTCAAACTTCACTTCCTTGTACTCCGGCTGTTTCACCTTCTGCCTCTTCCTTTTGTTGTATGCGGTATTGATCTTTTTGAGATACTTGATCTTATTGTAGAGGGTTACCATATTGGCTTGAGCATTGAGCTGCTTGGTGTTGGAGTTCTTTATTGTGTGTCCGAGATCCAGGCTGTCATTCTCGTTATGCCCATCAGATAAGTCATAGGGTCCACTCAACCAGTCATATGTTGAGCCGTATCTCAACGTCGTTGTTAACCAATTCGTAAGCGGAAATTTATTTAATGGAACGGTATAGCTGATATTCGAAGAATGGAAGTAGTTGGTGGTTCTTCCAAAATCAGCCAAATTACCTGTTACCGAATCTTTCTTCTCCTCTGTGTCTATTCGTCCATCGGGTTCATCAATAAACGCGCGATTGGTGGCCTTAAAATCAAACTTCAACGCTTTAGAAATATCGTACTTGAGGTCGTACATTCTGTACCAGGTCCAATTCTTAGCATATATAGGGTCGATTATCAGATCGTAGCCCGATAAATTCCGAAGCTTTGACTCACTGAAGTTGCGATTCATGTCTGTTCTGAAGGAGACTCTGGAAGGGACCAGGTAAAAATTGAAGTCTTTAATAAGCCGTAAATATTTCTTCTTGCGCAACTTTTTCACTTTCGCAAAGGGTTTGTAGTTCTTTGGCTTATTGCTAAAGTTATAAGAGAAGCCACCGCGATGATTACGGATGGAGCTGTATTCCAGGTTGATATCCTGATGATAGTCTTCAGTGTACGCATAGCTAAGCGCCAGGTTCTCAACATCGTAAAAATGGGATTTGCCGCTGCCTTTCCCCTTCACCTTTTTAACATTGGTGAAGTTGATGCTCTTGCGTTTGGTGACGTCTCTCACTATATCTTTTATCGAATCCTGACCAGCGGGGTCATACTCCTCCAGCGCATCTTTCATCAATATATCTCCATCCAACGGGTTGTATTGGGGTGTTTTTATAACTTCTGAATAGCCCACGTACATAGGAATCTTAATCCCCGCTTTTTCTGGAATAAACTGTCCCAGCTGCATGGTAGAAGAAACGTCATACTGCAATGTGGTTTCACGATCTCTTTCACTCACTTTTTTCTCTATGCTACCAAAACCGGGTGTTCTCACCCCTCCAGAGAGATTGACAATAGCAAAATCCGCCAGCTTAGCGGTCATCCTTGCCGTTGCAGCCCATCCCGCTTTCTCGTCAAAACCCGCGAGTCGCAGTTCATTTACCCATATTTCAGCACACTTGTCAAAGCCGTCATCTGCACTACCGCCATTAACTTTTTTTGGGTTCCGTATTCCAATCATCATCGTCTTGAGCTTGCTTAAGTCCGGTGTTCCCTTGACATATATTAGGTTCGCACCGTGCGGTGACCCGGCCTCCGGATATCTCACAGTGATAGGCCATCCCACAACATTCCTGGCTTGCTTCACCTCGTGCAAGGCTGAGAATTCAAAGTTAAAAGCGTTGGATTCTGGCCATATAACGACATCGTCAGTGGAGCCCCACGGTGTAAGCTGCAGCGGTATCTCATACTCATAATAATTATCCGTAAAATCTGACCCCAGCCTGATGAATATTCTCAAATCCCCATTGGCTAATTCATCTCCTCCCGGCGAGGCATCTTCCGCATGCACGAACATTTTCAATTTCTTGTAGGAACGCAAATCGAAATCAGTGATCTTATACGCTGAACGCGAGTGCCCATCTTCCAGCTTACAGACCTTAAGCGATAGTGCCTGTTCATTTAATGCAACGAGGTCCGCAGTTTGGATATTTGACTCACGAATAATGTCTGGAGGAAGCACGTAGGGCACAGGAATCCTGCTTCCATTTTCCTCAATGTTTACCACCGACACATCAAATGTAGTTTCATCAAAATCATCGTCCGTTATGTACTCACCGGGGTCAAGGCAATTATTGTTGTTGGCACATTCGTACTTTCTCCACTCACTGCGAACCAGTCCGAATTTGGCCATTCTGCAGACAATGGTATCCGAGAAATCGTGAAAGAACATTCTCATGAATCTTATGGATTTGAAGTCTTGAATTGTGCCTATTGCTCTTTCAGGGGTTTTTATTGGAATTTTAAATTGATACCATTTTACGTCGATGGCAGAGCCATCTTTTCTCGTTCCCGTACCCGTCACAATATCGGTGATATGATTTTGACCAACGACGTCCATGTCCTGCGGCCTCAAGCTAATCCTGTATTGAAAGTAGCTTTCCTTTTCATCGAGTGTTACATCCCTGTTGATGTCCTCTTTGTTAGGAAGGGTGGTCGAAGAAGTTGGATACCCATCAGCATTTTGAGCTTCATAAATTTCGGTGGTGGGAGAATTACCTTCATGGCCATTGTACATCCTGTACCTCTCCAAAATATCAGTAGCAGCTGCGTCAAAGTCATCATCCCGGAAGTAATTATAATTGTCGGAGGAGGGATCAGCTAAAGCCTGGTCATAGGCAGTGGAGTTAACATTAGTCTGTAATTGGCTCAAATAATCGGCGAAGTAAGTAACCTCATCTGCATCCGACAAACCATCCATTCCCACATCCTGGAATAAACGTGAATCTTGAGAGTTGTCAAAAGCATCTACAACAGGTGGTTTTGAGGGTACTCTACCAAATGCTGTAGAATCAACATCGCTAACAGTTGATGATGTTGGAAGCCCGTTCTCATAACTTTTCTTTCCGTCTTTGAGAACGTCTTCTGAAATGCTACCCAGGTTAATATAAAGGTCGCCGCCAGTTGTGTTTTCATTGCCCTGGCTGAAATGAAAGGGATCCATCATCCAGAATTCGATAAACTCTATATTGGCCGCTTCAAAATCATTGGTGTTAATCGATCGCATAATACCGCCCCATCTGTTTTCAGGTATGGAAAGAGATCCATCTGCATTTACATTATTGGGGTCGTAGTTATATGGGCCTCTCTCGGAGGGATAATACGCAATGTCAAAAACCGGTAACTGTTGAAATTGCCGTTGCGAAATTTCTTTATTCGGGAACAATTCTGTCTCCAGAATTTCTCGCATATAATCGTTGGACTGCATGGCGCTACCCTTAATGTGCTCAGGCGTGAGGTTATTATCATAGGAGAACAATGGGTCGATGATATACCAGGATACCTTAGAACGGTTAAAACCGTAGGGAAGGCTGTCAGAGTAAGCGGCTTCTGGAAAAAGCTCATTACCCCCAGGCCCAACTGCACCAAAAGGAGTGCTTGCCAACCCCCACGAGCTAAAAGATTTTAAGTCAATAGTGGAGCGGCTGCCCTCGAAATCATCTATGTAGGAAATTCCCTCTTTACCCACCGCTCTGGAGTGTCCTGGAATTAGATTGGCAAACTCCCCTTCCACGGTAAATGTCGAAGGGGCCTTTGTGCTGATAACCGGCAAAGCATCCACAACTTTGGTAAGCACCGGAACGTCGGTTCTATAGTTAGCATCCAATCCCCAAATTGTGTTCGATATGGGTTCATCACCAATATTAATCTTTTGCGTTATGGGCCTTTCCGTTAAATGCAATACAGTTCCTCCTATATTCAAATCCTTCGAAGCACGATAGTCTAATCTCGCTCCCATCAGTGTTTTGGACTGTATGTTAAACAAGGTGTTGCTTTCAAAGGATATTTTAATGGGTGTACCTGAATTAAGAATCCCCTCATTTATAATTTTTACTCTTCCCAGGGAATAATCAACGGTGTAGTCTACATTTTCGGTGAGCTTGGCCCCGCCCGCCGTAACCGTAACTGACCCCTGAGGAACATTCATGGCATTGAGCGATATCTCCGAGCTGGATGAGGATTGGTATTTACCGTCCAGGCTAAACCTGTTTTTTTCCGGATGCTCCTGTTGAGCATCACTCCGGGTTAGGTCGTAGAGCTCGTGAAAAGTGTATTTATTGGCTATAGATTCAAGCTGATCGTCATAGACACCATCAGCCTTACCCGTTATCTTGTCGTGTAGATATTGACCAAATGGCTCCAGCACTGGGAAATAAATTCTTCCGTTGGAAGTGTTGATCGTGATTCCGTTAATGAAGTCAAAAACGCCATCCGGTTGCTTGGTGAGCTGAACATTCAGATTATCGAGATTGAAGACTTTTAACAAGGGAACTCCTTTGACAAATTCCGGTATTCCCTCCTTCAAATAGTTTGAGGGAACGCCAACTGCCGGATCCTTATAAAGGATATTTAAAAGAAAACCTTCCTGCTGTACGTTGTAGCTCCCCACCGCATACACGTTCTTCATCATCAGGTCCCAGGTAGGCAGGCTGGTATTTATCTGAGTACTCTTCAGCAGTTTAACAATCAATGCTTCAGGCGCTTTTATTCCTCCCTTCGAGAATTCACCCACCTGATAAGTCTTACCGTTATAATTATATTGAAACGCTACCGCCAATATCTCATCGTTGGTTAATCCAGAATTCAGCGAGATGAAGCCAAGCTGGGCATTGTACTTAAACTCCGATGCTTTCAGCATCCTGGCGCTCTCCACTTTTTCATAATCCTGTCCCAGTACCAGGCCAGTACCAAAGAGTGTCGAATTTATTTTGGATACATCCCTCACATCCGGATATTGATCCTTGATGATTTCATACAACGTGTTGGTTGCCTGCACGTAGTTGGTGTCAAAAGGATCTGCATTGGGAACCGTACCAAAAGGTCCAGGCTGAATAAAACCGCTGATGTCATAAAAATTACGCTCCCCCAAATCCATAAAGGCAGCTATGTTCCGAATGTCGTTGGTGTTACCCAACCTACTGGTAACCCACACCTCAATTTTGGTAATGTTAATGCCGGAATTTACCAGGGGCAGGTTACTCAGGGCTGGCTCATAATTATCTTTGAAATGCTGTGCTAAGAAGAAGTGCTTGTTCTCTTCGTATTGGTCCGCTTTTACATTGAATTCAAAAGTCTGTGCTCCACCTTGTACATCAATCTCAGACTTTTTACCTTTCTCCTGAGAGAAAACACCTGTGACCATCAATTTCCCAAACTGAAGCTGTGTTTTTATTCCAAACAGCGTTTGGCTTCCAGTAATAAGGGTTCCTGTCAGCGGCAAGGCAACATTACCCGCTTCTATTTTTTTGATAATCTCATCCTCATCACCCGAATATTCGAGTTTCATTTTATTCTCGAAGTCAAAGGTGGCTTCGGTGTTGTAATTGGTGGTTAGCGACAGTTTATCACCAATGGATCCGGTGACGCTCATCTGAATTTTCTCGTCAAAATCGAACGTGGTGTTCTTTCTGGTTTTCTCGGGTAAAGCCGGGTTGTCTGTTTTGTTGGTCTTGATGGCAAAGGTCAATTCTGCAGACCCCTGCGGCCTAATGTCTACAGTGCTGCCACCAAAAATTCGATCCACTATCTTGCTCGCAATATTGAGTTTTGGGATAACTGCCCGTTGACGCTCAAAACTCTCTGCATCGGCCTTGTCTCTCCAATAATCTTGCAGTGCCTTATCCATGTCATAATCCTGGTATTCTTCGAAGGTCATGTAGCTGGGACTGCGATAATCGTCTGAGCCAATTGTTTGGGTAGTATTGTACTGATTTGTTTCTGGGTCGTACTCTGTGGTGGTCTGTACGTTCGAAGGATTGTTCAGATACAATGGGCTGTTGGATTCAGCGGGTTCATAGTAGGGATCGTCCTCAAATGGGAATGGCAATGAAATGCTTGAATCTGTTTCACTGCCATCTTCTGTTTCCGTATCCGTGGAAGAAGAGTCGTTTTCTAGGGAGTCCACTACCGGTGCCAGGTAAAATTTAGAAGATTTTGTTGGGCTTGAAAATGATTTAACACCCCTTCTGTCGCCGAATACGAAAAGACATAATACGGCAACTACAGTTAGAGAATATTTCGCTATCTGTCTCAAATTTGGGTCTTAAATAAAAGGGCTTTGCTCTTTAACCTAACGGTTAAAATGCAGCTTGAGTATCTGGAAAAATGTACTAGAGGATTTTGAGTGCGGCTTTTAATAAGTCCTCAACTGAAAGTTCCGATCCTTCAGTCTTTACCACCTGGCCAATAGCTTTCTCCGCTGCATTTTTAGCAAATCCCAGCATTAACAAAGCAGATAACGCATCCTCAACTGTTTTATTGTCCAGAGAGAGCGAATCAGGTGAGCCCGAAGACACGGCCCCCTCTTTGGCGAGCTTATCTCTTAGGTCGATTATTATTCTTTGCGCCGATTTGGCACCGATACCCTTAACCTTTTGGATAGCCATAACATTTCCGGATACAACAGACTGTATCATCTCTTCCGGAGACATGGATGAAAGCACCATTCTCGCTGTACTCGGCCCAACACCTGAAACAGATATCAAATGACGAAACAGCCTGCGCTCCTCCTGATCGGCAAATCCAAAGAGTACCTGGGCATCTTCTCTTACAGCAAAATGTGTGTAAAACATAACAGCCTCCTCATCCCCCAATTTTGAATATGTATTGAGAGAAATGTTAATGAAATAGCCAACCCCGTTACAATCAACCACTGCATAGGTGGGTGTTTTCTCGACCAGCCGTCCTTTGATATGCGTTATCATGATAGCTAGCTATTTTTTTTTGACTGCGCATCGATCACTGCAATGGTGACCATGTTCACTATTTCGCGAATACTGCTGCCCATTTGAAGAATATGCACGGCTTTTTTCATTCCCAATAATACGGGGCCTATAGCTTCGGCCTTGCTCATTTCCTGAAGTAGTTTGTAAGCAATGTTTCCAGAAACCAAATTTGGAAAGATCAATGTATTTACCGATTTATCAACCAACTCAGAGAAAGGAAACTGTTCTGAAAGCAGTTGGTTGTTCAAGGCAAAGTTCGCCTGAATTTCGCCATCCACAATCATTCCCGGATATTCTCTTTGCAGAATCTCTACTGCCTGCTGTACCTTCCGAACTTCTTCTCCCTCAGCAGAACCAAAATTAGAATATGACAGCATAGCGATTCGCGGCTTCAAATTAAATTGTTTAACAGTTTCAGCCGTGAGCACTGTAATATCTACCAAGTCCTGCACAGAAGGATTAATGTTAATTGTTGTATCGGCAAAGAAATAAGGCCGTTTTTCTGTGATGATAATGTACATACCCGCAATCCTTCTTACACCTTCCTCAACTCCAATTACCTGTAAAGCAGGTCGAATGGTGTCGGGGTATTTTCTGGTAAGGCCTGAAATCAATGCATCCGCCGAGCCGGTTTCAACCATCATGGCGCCAAAATAATTTCTTTCCTGCATCAATTTTCGAGATTCGTATAGCGTGAGCCCCCTTCGATTTCTTTTATCGAATAAGTTCTCGCCGAATCGCATCCTGGTTTTTTCCTCTTTCTTGCTTCTGGGATCAATGATTAATACGCCATCGAGATCGATGAAGTTTTCCTTTATCATTCCCTTTATTTTCTCGATATCTCCCAACAAAATAGGTTTGGCAATACCTTCATCAGCCACAATTTGTGCAGCTTTCAAGATCTTGTAATTATCCGCTTCAGCGAACACCACACGCTTTGGGTTTCTCTTGGCCTTACTGGTAATAACGCGTATTAATTTGTTATCGAGACCAAGCCGTTTGATTAGCGACTCTTTATATTCTTCCCAATCTGCGATGTGTCCCTTTGCCACTTTCGACTTTATTGCCGCCTTTGCAACAGCGGGTGCAACTGCTGAAATTAACCTGGGGTCCAATGGTTTTGGTATGATGTAGTCGCGGCCGAAAACAATATTTTTGGTGTCGTATGCAGAATTGACAATTTCAGGAACCGGCTCTTTGGCGAGGTCGGCAATAGCATGAACAGCTGCGAGTTTCATCTCCTCATTTATTCTCGTAGCTCTAACATCCAGTGCGCCACGAAAAATAAATGGAAAGCCCAGCACATTATTCACCTGGTTAGGATGATCAGAACGTCCCGTTGCCATGATAATATCATCTCTTGTGCTAATTGCATCCTCATACGCGATTTCAGGATTTGGGTTGGCCAAAGCAAAGACAATTGGATCCCTGGCCATAGATTTAATCATTGCCTTGGTTACAATATTGCCTTTTGATAAACCCAGAAATACATCAGCTCCTTGCAATGAATCTTTGAGTGCTTTGTATTTCTTGCTCGTTGCAAAAAATTGCTTCTCCTCGCTTAGCCCTTTTCTGCTCTTGGATATTACCCCTTTGCTGTCTAGCATGATGATATTCTCCTTCTTGGCTCCAAGAGAAACATACAGCCTGGCACATGAAATAGCAGAGGCCCCTGCACCATTGACGACTATTCTTACATTTCCAATTTTTTTCTTTGCTACGTGGAGCGCATTAATTAATGCCGAGCTGGTGATTATCGCGGTACCATGCTGATCATCATGCATCACCGGAATATTCAATTCTTCCTTCAGGCGCCTTTCAATTTCAAAACATTCAGGAGCTTTGATATCCTCCAAATTGATACCGCCAAAGGTTGGCGAGATGGCCTTCACCGTCTCCACAAAGTGATCGATTTTTGACGAGTCGACTTCAATATCAAATACGTCAATGTCCGCAAATATCTTGAACAATAAACCCTTGCCTTCCATTACTGGTTTTGACGCCAGCGCACCAATATCTCCAAGGCCGAGTACTGCTGTGCCATTGGAGATTACCGCGACTAAATTTCCTTTTGCTGTATATTTGTAAGCGTCTTCAGGATGTTTCTCTATCTCTAAACAAGGGTCTGCAACGCCGGGTGAGTAGGCCAATGAAAGGTCTCGCTGAGAGCTGTAAGGCTTGGTGGGCATAACCTCAATTTTTCCTGGTTTTCCCTGCGAATGGTAATCTAGCGCCTCTTGTTTTCTGATCTTCATTGTATCCGTGTAATAATGCGAATTTACGAAGGATGGCCTAATAACCTACTTTTTTGCTCTATTAATAATTCGTATTATTGACCGTATTTTTTGATTGAATTGATGGAGAACATTGTTGTGCTGACGGGTGCTGGGATAAGCGCGGAGAGTGGGTTAAGCACGTTCCGCGACAGTGGTGGATTATGGGAGGAATACAATGTGTATGAGGTGGCTACACCTGAGGCATGGGAGAAAGATCAGAAGCTCGTTCTAGACTTCTACAACCAACGCAGAAAACAAGTACTGGAAGCTGAACCCAATGCTGCACACTATGCATTGGCCAGCCTGGAGGAGAAATTTAATGTTACTATAATTACTCAAAATGTAGACGATCTGCACGAACGAGCTGGTTCGACCAACATCATCCATTTGCACGGTGAAATAACAAAGGCACAGAGCTCGGTAGACCCCAGTTTGGTTTATGATATTGAAGATTGGGAGCTCAAGAGCGGAAAGAAGTGCGAGAAGGGCTCTCAGCTGCGTCCTTATATAGTCTGGTTTGGAGAAGCCGTGCCTAAAATGACAGATGCATCTATAATAACTGAAAGCGCAGCTAAGCTGATTATTATTGGCACCTCATTAAATGTTTATCCAGCAGCAGGGCTGATAGATATCGCGGGAAAGCAAATTGATAAATATTTGATCGACCCCAATGAGATGAATGTAGGCGGCGTTAAAAACCTCACGATAATTAAAGAAAAAGCCAGCACGGGAGTACCCAAGCTGGCTGAAGAACTGTTGGCTAATTCCTGATTAATTACTCAACCACAAGCTTTTGTGTTGATTGTATCTGGCCATCAACAACAAGCGAATAGAAGTAAACTCCGCTTTTCATGCTATTTACCGGAAAGATCGCCTTGCCAGTTGAGCCTCTGAGTTGCATGTCCATCACTGTAGCTCCAAGTAGATTGCGTACTACAATAAATGCCGAACCGGAGCCCCCCGTTGCAAGGGAGTACTCCACGGTTGCATTAGAACTAGCTGGGTTTGGATAGATGTCAACAATCTCACTTATTCTGGCGGGGCCATCTTCAACGCCAACCAATGCTCCTACGTTAACCGAAGCGTATAATGAGTCATCTGGGCTATTGGGGCCATACATTATTATTACACAGGCCGAGTCGATCATATTGTTGTTGTCATAAAAGCAATAAGCAATCAAACTAGTTCCCGTGCTACCACTAGGATTGTAATCTCCTATAAAGTTTTGGCTTAGTGCACCGGGCCCTATGGTTACAATTCCCGAAGTACTAACTGACGGGATGAAACATTGATCCCAGCAAAAGTAGTTTACACTGGCGGAAACTACTGAAACCTCTGTCCTTTGACAGATCACATCCAGCGAATACCCAGAAATGTTAAACACATCAATATGTGAAACCTTTGCCCCTGGTATTTGAGAATATGTCGCACTTGTCACGAACATTATTCCTATTAATATCACAATAGCATTTTTCATAACACCTCTA
>JYMV01003886.1_pt1 | contig 16287 bp, 22 predicted proteins | sample 338911 | NCBI WGS metagenome assembly JYMV01 (sample SAMN03354496, study PRJNA234377) | hydrothermal vent metagenome | biome: Deep sea; feature: Hydrothermal plumes at the Eastern Lau Spreading Center, Western Pacific Ocean; material: Seawater | place: Tonga | collected 2009 | depth 2000 m m
AAGTAAGATTAGGTACATTTGATATGTCACCTAATATGCTTAAAGCTGCTGCTGCTGGAAAAGTAGAATTCTTGATAGATCAACAACAATATCTTCAAGGGTACTTACCTATAGTTATCTTTGCTCAATATATGAGATGGGGAACAATGCCTGCTGGTGTAGTGATGACTGGCCCTGGATTTGTAACTCCTGATAATGCTAGTTCTGTAATTAAGTGGGCAGCTCAAGGCTACAGATAAAATAAATTATATTTAAGGCCCGCATTATTGCGGGCCTTTTTTTTTAAGAATTTTTTAATATACTGATCATTTAAAAATGTCCGCAAAACCTCAAAGTATTGGTGAAAAATCCGAAGATGAAAGATTAAGAAAAGTTTCTAAATTAAAGGTTATTCTTAATCGACCTGAACTAGGTGCTTTGGGTGGATCTATTTTGGTATTTATATTTTTTGGAATTATAGCTGGTGACTCAGGAATGTTTAGCGCCTATGGCACAATTAATTTTTTAGAAGTTTCAGCTAATCTTGGAATAATTGCTATTGCTGCTGCAATGTTAATGATTGGTGGAGAATTTGACTTATCAGTTGGTTCAATGATTGGTTTTGCTGGAATATGTATTGCTATCCCAGCAATTTATTGGGGCTGGCCTTTGTGGTCAGCGATAATTTTTGCTTTTGCAATAGCTGTATTAGTTGGTTATGCAAATGGATTATTGGTTGTTAGAACGGGTCTACCTTCTTTTATTGTTACACTAGCAATGCTTTTTATTTTGAGAGGCGCAACTCTGGCATTGACAAGATTAATTACCGGTAGAACACAAGTACCAGGATTAAGAGTTTTAATTGATAATGATCCAATTGCCTGGATATTTTCTGCTGATGCGTTTACAGGTCTTTTTGCATGGCTGGGATCTTTAGGTTTGATAACATTAAGACAAGATGGAACTCCACTTGCAAAACTCCACTTGCAACAGGCATTCCAGCTTCAATTTTATGGTGGGTAGGTTTAACAATTATTGCTACCTGGATTTTAATGAAAACAAGATACGGTAATTGGATTTTTGCTTCTGGAGGCGATAAACTAGGTGCAAGAAATATTGGTGTACCAGTTGGAATGGTAAAAATTAGCTTGTTTATAGGTACTGCAATGGCTGCAACACTTTATGCATGCGTGCAAGTTCTTGATGTTGGTTCTGCTGATACTATGAGGGGATTTTTAAAAGAATTGGAAGCAATTGTAGCTGCTGTTGTAGGTGGTTGTTTGTTAACTGGGGGCTATGGATCAGCGATTGGTGCTGCTTTTGGAGCATTAATATTTGGAACTGTTTCTATGGGTATTTATTATACGGATGTTGATACAGATTGGTTCAAAGTATTTTTAGGAATGATGATGTTAATCGCAGTAATATTTAATAATTTTATTAGAAAAAGAGTAACAGAGAATAAATAATGAACGAATATATTGTAGAATTCAATAATATAAGTAAATTTTTTGGATCAGTAATTGCTCTTAAAGATGTAACAATGAAAGTTAAAAAAGGAGAAATAATGTGTCTCCTTGGTGATAATGGAGCTGGAAAATCTACATTGATTAAAACTTTATCTGGAGTCCATAGCCCTAATGAAGGAGAAATTATTGTTGAAGGAGATAAAAAAATATTTGACTCTCCTCGTGATGCTTTAGATCTTGGAATAGCTACTGTTTATCAAGATCTAGCTCTTGTATCTTTAATGAGTGTTACAAGAAACTTTTTTATGGGAAGAGAACCAACAAAAGGTTTTGGTATTTTTAGAACTTTTGATGTTGATAAAGCAAATCAAATAGCAGCTGAAAGAATGGGACAAATAGGAATTGATGTAAGAGATCCATCTCAAGCTGTAGGAACAATGTCTGGAGGTGAAAGGCAGTGTTTGGCTATCTCAAGAGCAATTTATTTTGGTGCTAAAGTATTAATTCTTGATGAACCAACTTCTGCACTAGGAGTACACCAAGCCTCTGTTGTTTTAAAATATATTGTTAAAGCGGCCTCACAAGGTTTAGGTGTAATTTTAATTACACACAATGTTCACCATGCTTATCCTGTTGGAAATAGTTTTACTGTTTTAAGTCGTGGTAAAAGTTTGGGAACTTATGCAAAGAAAGATTTATCTAGAGAAAAACTTCTAAGCATGATGGCAGGTGGAGAAGAACTGGATAAACTTGAGGTTGAACTTGAAGAGATGGACCGCATTTCTAACAATTAATTTTAATAATTAATTAATACTAATAATTTTTTCCCACTGTTATAATCAGAATATAGAAAGGAGAGATGCTATGGCAAAATTTTATGCAATGGGTAATTACACTGCTAAAGCTTTCCAAGGTTTTATCAAAGATCCGACTTCGGATAGATCAAAAGCTGCTAAAGCAGCTGGTGACGCTGTAGGAGCTAAAATGGTTTCTTACGATGCATTAAGAGGAGCGTACGATTTTATAGTTGTGTTTGAAGGAACTTTCGAACAAGCTGCTGGAATTAAATTAGCTACAGAAGCTACTGGAGCAGTTACAAATATTACTATTTGCGAAGCAATTAACATCAATGATGCTGCTGGAAATGCTGCAAAAATTGCTGGTGCGTACAAACCTCCTGGACAGTAATACTTGGTACTAAAGCTAAGCTTTATATAAAGTTCCTGAAAATAAGAAAATCACTCAAACTTCTGGCCTTTTAAGGCTAGAAGTAAAATAGATTCATTTTTTTTAATATGTTAAGCTAATATATTAAATTTTAATTGCTATGCTTAGAGACAGTTTTGGTAGAACTTTTCCGTATATAAGACTTTCAATTACAGATGTTTGTAATTTTAAATGTGGTTATTGCCTTCCAAATGGTTATCAAAAAGACAAAAGTGACAATAGAACTTTTCTTGCTACTGAAGAAATTGAAAGATTGGCAAAAGGTTTGTCTGAACTTGGAGTGTGTAAAATAAGATTAACTGGAGGAGAACCAACAGTTAGAAAAGACTTTTTTGATATTGTTAAAATCCTAAAAAGCAATTCAGGAATAAAAAAAACTGTAATTACTACAAATGGATACCGTTTAGACAAAATTGCTAATCAAATTGTTGACAGTGGTTTAGACGGGATAAATATAAGTATTGATAGCTTAAACAGAGAAACATTTAAAAATATCACAAGCCACGACCGATTACCTGAAATTCTAAAAGGAATTGAAAAATTACAACAACTTAACTTTAAAAATATAAAGATAAATGCTGTCTTGTTAAAAGGTATTAATGATAGTGAAAAAGATTTTAATGAGTGGAGCAACTTTATTAAAAATAACGAAATTGATTTCAGATATATAGAATTAATGCAAACAGGAGATGGTTTAGACTATTTTAAAAAATATCATGTGCCGGCAAAAATATTTACTGACTATTTAAACAAAAATGAATGGATTTTTCAAACCCTTGGAAGAGATGCCGGTCCATCAAAAAATTATATAAACCCTTCTTATAAAGGAAAATTTGGAGTTATTGCTCCCTACTCAAAAGATTTCTGCAAAAGTTGCAACAGGCTCAGAATTACAGCAAGAGGTGATTTAAGATTATGTTTATTTGGAACTACCGGAATAAATATAAGACACCTTTTACAAAGAGACGATCAATTGCAGGAATTGAAAGATTTAATTTCCAAACAACTAAATTTCAAAAAAGAGTCTCATTATTTAGAACTAGGAGAGACAGGTTTAATGACAAATTTATCTACAACTGGAGGATAATGAAAAATTTAAAAATAGTTAATCATGATCAATTAAAAGACTGGGCAGAAAACTTATTCAAGAAGAACTCTTTTAATATGGTTGATGTTTCTGCAAAAAAAGAAACCTTTAGAAGAGCTCTAGCTTCTGGAAAAATTTATGTAGGTGAAAAAGTATTTAATATGATCAAAAATAATGAGATGCCAAAAGGAGATCCTGTTAGTCTTGCTGAGGTTTCTGCAGTTTTAGGGGTCAAAAAAACTAGTGAGTTAATTCCTTTGTGCCATCCACTTCCTATTGACCATACTGCCACTAAAATCATTTTAAATGAACAAGATCACTCTCTGGAAGTTTATTGTGTAGTTTCAGCTGTTGCAAAAACAGGTGTTGAGATGGAAGCAATTATGGGTGTTAATGCAGCACTTATTACAATTTATGATTTAAGCAAAATAGTAAATCCACATTTAAAAATTGATAATGTTAAATTATTAATTAAAGAAGGTGGAAAAAGTGGTGTTTGGACTAACCCTGATGGTCTTCCAAAATTCCTAGACAATATATTTTAATTTTAATAAAAAATATCAATGAAAATTATATTAGAGCTTTACGGAGCTAGTCGCGAATTTAGTGAAAAAGATTATTTAAAATTTAACTTGAAAGAAAAAAGCTCAATAAATGATTTGCGTAATGAAATATTTAGTTTCATTGATAAAAATTTTAAAGGCAACAACAATTTTAAAAAATTAGTTAAATCATCAAAATTTTGCTCTGAAGAAAACAATATTGTTGCTGATAATTATAAAATTACAAAAGATCAAAAAATTGGAATTATTCCACCAATAGGAGGTGGTTGATGCTTCATGCTAAAGTTGTAGATGTCTCAAAAGAAAAAATTGATCTTGCGAAGGCCCAAAAATTTATAGCCTCAAGTAAATGTGGAGCTTCAATATATTTTGTTGGAACAGTAAGAGATCAAAACGATAATAAAAAAGTTACAGGAATTACTTATGATAGTCATGATGCTTTAGTAATCAAAAGTTTTGAAGAAATATATAAAGAAGCAGAAACAAAATTTAAATTTACAAATGTTGCAGTATTCATTGAACATATTAAAGGATATGCTGATCTTGGTGATGCGAGTATCATCATAGCAGTTGCTTGTAAACACAGAGCGCAAGCTTATGAATTTTCAAGATATATTATTGAAGAAATAAAAAAAAGAACCCCTATCTGGAAAAAAGAACATTACGAAGGTGAAGATTCTAAATGGCTGAAGGGAAATCCTTTAGTTGATCAAAATCAATTAAAATAGATTTAGAATTTACTTTTATCATCTGAACTTTTGATTTATTTAATCTAATTAATTTTTTTGCTCCTCTGTCGCCTTTGATTTTTCTAAATGATTTAATCATTGAATATTTAAAAGCCAAAGGATTTCCAACTTTTTTTTTATAAACTGGTACAAAAATTTCTTTATTTTTACTTTTTAAAGCTGAACACAAAGTGTTTAAAATTGTTTTTGAAACTAAAGGCATATCAGCATGTGCAATTAAAAAACCTATGTTTTTTTTTGATATTTTTTTTATTCCACATTTAATTGATGTGGATATACCTCTTGCATAGTTTGAATTAAATACAAAAATTATTTTTTTACTTTTTAAAGCTATTTTTTTAATTTTTCTGTCTTCGTAGCCTAATACAATTATTATTTTATTTGCTTTACTTTTAATTAAAGATTTTAAAATATGATTGATTAAAATTTTACCTTTATATTTTTTTAATAACTTGTTCTCTCCCCGTATTCTTTTGGATTGACCTGCTGCAAGAAGAATAGCTGAAATCACATTCATTTATTATATGTTTCGGCAACAAGCTGAGCAATTATTGATAGAGCTATTTCCGGCGCAGATCTTCCTCCTAATTTTATTCCAATAGGTCCATGTATCGAATTAATTTCTTTTTCAGAAAATCCTGCTTCTTTTAATCTTTTACATCTATTCTCATGTGTTTTTTTACTTCCAAGTGCACCAATATAATAAAAGTTAGTTTTTAAAGCATGTTGAAGTGCTGGATCATCTATTTTTGGATCGTGCGTTAATGCAATTAATGCAGTATTGGAATCTGTTTCTATTTCTTTAAAAGCTTCTTCAGGCCACTTATTTATTATCTCCATTCCAGGAAATCTTTGTTCTGAAGCAAAATATCCTCTTGGATCAATAATATATATTTCAAAATTTAAACTATTAGCAAAATCAACTAAATACTGAGCTATATGAACGGCGCCAACAATAATGACTTTAATAGGTCTTATATAGCTTTCTACAAATATATCGGTTCCCTCAATAATCCCGTTTTTCTTTGATTGGTAAAAAGAATTTATTTGATCTGTAAATTTTTCAAAATCTTTACTTAAAGATTTTCCTTTTTCAAAAATTTCACTGTTACCTGTTGTTAGATTTGTAAGTATTGCAAATTCTGATCTATTTTCTTTTTTTTTTATTATTTCTCTTAAAATTTTTAATTTCATTATTTAATAAAGAAATGATAAATTAATAATCCAATGATTAAGCCTTTTATAAAAGATATCCAAAGCAATCCATAATTAGAAACTTTTAAAAAATTTTTCCACCATTTTATATATTTTTTATGTCGCTCAATCATATGTTTTAATTTATCTGTTCTAAGTAAACTGCGATTTCTCCACCACATGCAAGTCCAACTTCCCAAGCGCTTTCATTCGAAACTTTAAATTCAATTTTTTTAAACGGTTTGTTTTCTTTTATAATTCCCACACATTCTCTTACAACTGCTGACTCCACACATCCACCGGAAACAGATCCAGAAAAATCTCCATTTTCATTGACAACCATTCTGCTTCCAGTTGGTCTTGGAGATGATCCCCATGTTTGAATTACCGTTGCAAGGACTACTTTTTGATTAGCTTTTATCCAATCGTTAGCTTCATCTAGAATCTTTTCATCAAAAGAATTTTGCATACAATAACTATAACAGAAAGTTTGTTTTTATGGATTATAAATTTTTAAAATCCTCAACGCTTGATAAAGCCTGACCTGAATAAGATTTTTCTGAAAATGATCTCTCGTTATCCCATATGTTTTTTGGCATTGGTAAACCATGAAAAATCGTATTATCTAATGGAGGTTTCGGCTCTATATTTAATTTTTCTTTTAACATCAAAGCTACCTGCCTCACATGTTGTCCACTGTGCCATGCTGTTCTTTCTAAGACTTCGTGCAAAATTACTTCTCCATAATAAACATTGCCTGGCTGCTTAAATTCAGTGCTGGTGCCAGCTCTGCTCCACCAATTAGAAAACCTGTTTCCAACTTCTATACCATAATCTATCAAATCTTTTTTTGTTTTCATTTCCTTTGGTAATATTGAAAGTAATGACTCGTAAGTATAAGGAGCGTTATCTTCGACTCTTTTTAGAAAAACATCTTGAATATTAAAAATATGGTAAACTAATTGTCTATAAGATCTTGGACGACCCGGTAGCAAAGTATCAAGTTCTTCATCAGGTATTTGCTCTAAGTACTTTGATGCAGACGAATTAATTTGCAAAATTTTGTCTTTTATAATCGATGGCTCGAGCATTTTATGGGCTTGATAATCAAAACCAGCAACCTCGGCTACATCCCTAAATACGGCTCCGTTAGCCCAAGCATCTCCTTTAGCAACAATTGGAACCATTTTGACTCCAAATCTTTGAAGATCTTCAAATCCTGTTTTATCCTCTAAAACATTTACTGACTTAAATGGAATACCATTATCCATTAAAAACTCCTTAGTCTTTAAACAACTTGAACAACCAGGTTGCCAGTAGACTTTTACTTCTTCATCATTGTTCATAAAAATTATTTTAAACCTTTTTTTAGTACAAACTACTTAGAGGTCTCAACAGCTTTTTTAGCTAATACCACAATTAAATTAGCTCTATATTCAGCTGAAGCATGGATATCTGCATTAAATCCCTTACTTGAAATACTAATCTTGTCAATTGATGAGGGTGAAAAATCGCTTGATAAGACACTTTCAAGTTTTTTACATCTAAATACACAGCTTTCAACACCGGTTACAGCAACTCTGACATCTTTTTTTAATTTTGCAACATAAATGCCCACTATAGCATATCTTGAAGCAGGATTTGGAAATTTTACGTAGCTAGATTTATCTGGAACTTTAAATTCAATCGCTTCTATTAATTCACCTTTTTTTAAATCTGTTTCAAACATTCCTTTAAAAAATTTATCTGCTTGAATTTTTCTTTTACTTGTATGTATTATTGCATTTAAAGCCAAACAAGCCGAAGGGTAATCTGCTGCAGGGTCATTATTTGCTATTGATCCTCCAATAGTTCCTCTATTTCTAACTTGAGGGTCACCAATTCCTTCAGCTAATGCTGCAAGAGATGGAATTGCTTTCTTAACTTCTTTTGATTTGGCAACTTCCGCATGTTTAGTTGTTGCACCAATTCTTACTGTCTTTCCACTTACTTTAATTCCTGAAAGGTTTTTTATCCCTTTTATATCAATTATATCTTTATAAGTTGCCAATCCTAACTTCATAGAAGGAATGGTAGTCATCCCTCCAGCTAAAAAAGCGGATTTTGAAGAAGATAATTTAGAAGCTTCTTTCACATTTTTTGCAGAATGGTAATTAAATGTTTTCATTATTCCTCCTTAAGCAGCCTTAGCATCATTTTTTTTCATTTGTTTACAAGCTTTCCAAACTTTTTCGGCTGTTGCTGGCATTGATATTTCTTGTCCTCCTAGTGCATTAATAACAGCATTCATCACTGTTGGTGGTGCAGCTATAGAACCTGCTTCCCCACATCCTTTAACACCTAAAGGATTTGTTGTGGCCTTCGTGCAAGTAAATCCTAATTGAAAATCTGGTAAGTTATCGGCTCTAGGCATTGTATAATCCATATAAGAAGCTGTTATAAGTTGTCCACTCTCATCATACTCTGCATTTTCAGTTAGGGCCTGTCCTACTCCTTGTGCTATTCCACCATGAACTTGTCCTTCAACAATCGTTGGGTTAACAATTGTTCCAAAATCATCCACAGCAGTATATTTATCTAATTTTACATCTCCTGTTTCAGGATCAATTTCGACTTCTGCAATATGAGATCCTGCTGGAAATGAAAAATTTGCTGGATCAAAAAAAGATGTTTCTTTTAAACCTGGTTCTTCACCTTCAGGCAGAGGAGATTTAACTTCATCTCTAACACCAGGTAAATAGCAAGCAAAAGCAACTTCTTCGATTGTTTTTTTCTTATTTGATTTAGCAACTACAAATTCGCCATCTTTAAATTCAACCTCATCTTCACTGGCTTCAAGCATTTTTGCTGCAACTCTTTTTCCTTTTGCAACTATTTTTTTGCAAGCTTTAACTATTGCTATTCCACCGACTGTTAGTGATCTTGATCCATATGTTCCCATTCCAAAAGGTCCTTTGTCAGTATCACCATGTACAATATCAATATTTTCAATTGGAACACCTAGTTCATCTGCAGTAATTTGTGCAAATGTTGTATCGTGACCTTGGCCGTGGCTGTGAGAACCGGTGTAAACTGTAACCTGACCTGTTGGATTAAATCTTACTTCAGCAGACTCCCATAACCCAACTCCACAACCTAACATCATAACTACTGGGGACGGAGCAATACCACATGCTTCAAAATATGTTGTAACCCCTATTCCTCTAAGCTTTCCTTTTGACTCAGACTCTTTTTTTCTAGCTGCAAATCCATCATAATCTGACATTTGTTTTGCTTTTTCTAAACCAGCCACATAATCACCAGAATCCACTTGATGAACTAAAGTTTGTTTAAAAGGAAATTCAGTAGGAAAATTTTTCATTCTTATTTCAATTGGGTCCATGCCAAGTTCTGTAGCTGCCTTATCTACTATTCTTTCAATTGTATAAGTGGCCTCGGGTCTTCCAGCTCCTCTATATGCATCAACGGGTGCTGTATTTGTATATACTGCTTTAACGTTAGAATATGCTGCAGGTATTACATAAACACCTGTTGCACAAGGACCGAAGAGATATGTTGGTGTTACTGTACCAAAAACTCTTGCGTAAGCTCCTAAATTTGCAATAGTTTCATTTTTAAATCCTAAAAATTTTCCATCATTTGTAACCGCTAATTCTGCATGAGTAATATGATCTCTTCCATGAGTATCAGTTAAAAAAGATTCTGTTCTTTCAGCAACCCATTTAATAGGTCTTTCAATTTTTTTAGCCGCCCAACTACAAACTATTTCTTCATTATAAAGATTAATTTTTGAACCAAAACCTCCACCAACATCGGGAGCTATTACTCTCAATTTATTTTCTGAAGTTACACCACCATACGCAGACATGATCAACCTTGATAAATGTGGATTTTGACTTGTTGTATAACAAGTTATTTCTTCAGAGGCTGTGTTATAATCAACAACACATGCTCTTGGCTCCATTGCATTTGGAATAAGTCTGTTATTTATAATATCAAGTTTAATGATTTTGTCTGCTTTATCAAAAGCTTCTTTAACTTTTTGTCTATCGCCAAGCAACCAATCATAGCAAAGATTTTTATCAATACCTTCATGAATAGCTTCGCTTTTCATTGTATCTGCTAAGCTCGCGACAGCTTTCAAAACTTTATAATCAACTTTTACTAATTCAGCTGCTGCCTTTGCTTCATCTAAAGTTTCCGCGAAAACAACCGCAACAGGATCGCCTACAAAATTTGCATTATCTTTTACCAACGGTGGATTTGCAGGACATTTCATTTCAGAACCATCTTCGCTTCTAATGGCCCATCCAGCAATTAAACCACCTATTTTATCTTGAGCAATATGTTCTCCTGTTAAGATATCTACAACTCCAGATGCTTTTAAAGCTTTTGAAGTATCAATTTTTTTAATTTTTGCTCTTGCATGTGGAGATCTAATGAATACAGCATATGTTTGATTTGCGATGTTTATATCAGCAGTATATCTACCTTTACCCGTTAAAAATTTTTTATCTTCTTTTCTTTCTACTCTAGAACCAACTAAACTTGCCATACCTCAATCCTCCTACATTTTAGAAGCAGCTACTTTAACTGCCGCTACGATATTTTGATATCCGGTGCATCTACAAATGTTTCCTTCCAACCAATCTCTTATTTCTGTGTCGCTAGGATTCTTATTATTTTGTAATAAATCTATTGCACTCATAATCATTCCTGGTGTACAAAAACCACACTGCAATCCATGCTTTTTTTTAAATGCTTCTTGCATTGGATGCATTTTTCCGTTTTTTACTAAACCCTCAATAGTAGTAATTTTTGATCCATCTAAATCTGCAGCAAAAGCTGTACAACTTTTTATTGATTTTCCATCAACATGCACAACGCATGCGCCACATTGACTTGTGTCACATCCAATATGTGTGCCGGTCAAATTCAAAATATCTCTTAAAAAAACTGATAAAATAGTGTGATCAGGAACTTCTTTAGTAATTTTTTTTCCGTTTACTTCTAAACTTACCTTTTTCATGCCCCACACCTCCTCAAAAAGATGCGTCATTTAAACATAATAAAAAACAATGATCAATTATATTAAGGAAAAAAATTCTAGTTTAGCGCGATTCAAAAGATGAAATATATAACTAGACCTAACAAAACCAATGCAGAGATATAAATTAAAACTTTATTATTAAATTTTATTTCAACTTTAGATGGTTTTTCAATTTTAGTTTTTGTTTCACGTGAAATTTCTTTAGATGAAATTAATTCTGAAAATTTACCAAAAAAAACATCTGCCATTTTTTTTGCAGTCATATCAATTAAACGTGACCCAACTTGAACAATTTTTCCTCCTACATTTGCTTCAACTTCATATATTAACTTAGTTCCGCCCTCTGAATCTTCTAATTTTACTTTTGCCTCTCCTGAGGCAAATCCAACTGGTGAATTGCCAGACCCTTCAATAATATAACTATTGGGTACATTTATTTCTTTTAACTCAATATCTCCAGTAAAGCTTGCATTAAAGGGGCCAATTTTATTTGTAGCTGTTGCTGTAAATTTAGTATCGGAGTTTTTTATAAATTCTTCACATCCTGGAATTGACTGTCTCAATATTTCTGGATCATTTAGTGCTTCCCAAACTTTTTGTTTTTCAAGATTAATTTGATATGATCCAGAAAGTTTCATAAATGTTTACAATTATATATATTAATTTATATGGATGATAACACAAAAAAAGAATTACAATCTGCAGCTTTTGAAAGATTAATTAACCATCTAAGAAAAAGAAAAGATGTTCAAAACATTGATTTAATGAACTTAGCTGGTTTTTGTAGAAATTGCTTGTCTAAATGGTATCGAGAAGAGGCTGAAAAAAAAGGTATACAAGTTTCAGATCCTGATGCAAGAAAACATGTTTACGGTATGCCTTATTCAGAATGGAAAGAAAAATATCAAAAATAATTATTTTTCTTTAAGTCTTGGAAAAAGTTCTACAAAATTACAAGGTTTATGATTAATGTCTAGTTGATGAACTAAAATTTTATCCCAGGCATCAATTACACCACCGGATGATCCGGGTAACGCAAAAATATATTTGCCTTTAGCTAGAACTGCGCAAGCTCTTGATTGAATCGAAGATGTGCCAACTGTTTCAAGACTAATTGTTCTAAATACTTCGCCAAACCCAGGAATATGCTTATCAGCAATTTCGTCTATTGCTTCTGGAGTTATGTCTCTACCAGTCAATCCTGTTCCACCAGTAGTTATAATTACATCTATATTTTTCTTCTTTAACCAGTCGTTTAAAATTTTTTTTAAGTCTTTTTTATTATCTTTACAGATTTTTCTATATACTAAATTGTGATTTGCTTCTGATATCTTATCAACCAAAATACCTCCTGATTTATCATCCTTTAAAGTTCTGGTATCCGTAACGGTTAAAAGCGCTATATTTACTTTCATAAAAATTAATTTAACAAATTTAAATTATATTACTAAATTTCTTCTATGAATATAAATTATTTTAATTCAACAAGAATTCTGGACGGAGGTATGGGTCAAGAATTACTTGCTAGAGGATTAAAACCTAAAGGAACATTATGGTCTGCTCATGCTTTAATTGATAAAGGATGCCACCAAATGGTTATCAATGCTCATTTAGATTTTATAAATGCTGGAGCTGAAGCAATAGTTACCACAACATTTACTGCTCGAAGAAATAGATTAATTCAAAATGATTGTGAAAAATATTTTGAAAAAATAAATATTAAAGCGGTTGAGTTAGCCTTAAAGGCAAGAGATATCTCAAAAAAAGAAGTTTTAGTTGCCGGTGGTTTACCTAATCAAAAACAAACCTATAGTGCTGATTTAGGAGAGGACTTAGGTTCAATAGAAAAAAATTTTTACGACCAAGCTAAACTTCTCAAACATGGTATTGACTTTTTTTATCTGGATGTGATGAGTAGTGGATTAGAGTGTAAAATTGCACTTGGAGCAATTGAATCATTTAATTTACCAGTTTTAGTTGGTGTTCATCTAAGCGATAATGGTCTGCTTCCTTCTGGAGAAAAAATTCAAGATATAGTTAAAAAATATAAAAATAAAAAATGGCTTGGTATTATTATGGCTTGCATTTCTCCTAAAGCATATGAGGTGGTTATTAATGATTTACAAAAACTAGATATGCCCTATGGATTTAAGTTAAATGCATTTAATAAAATACCAAAAGGTTATACTGTTGCCTCTAAAGATGCTTGGGGAAATGCAGGCAATCCAACTACTGTTTTAGGAAAAAATACTGATTTAAATGAATCTAAGTTCTACGAATATGTAAAAAAATTTATGAAAAATGGGTGGATGCTGCGAGATAAGACCTTCTCACATAAAAGCAATATCTAAACTGAAGTGATATTCTTTATACTGGATCGTTTTACTAAATAAATTCCTAATATAATCGCAATTAAAGCAATTAAAACTTTAGAAGTAATTAACTCGTTTAGAAATATATAACCAAGAATTACACCAAAAATTGGAATTAAATAAGCTACCTGCGCTTGAAAAACTAAACCGTTATTTTTTAGTATTTTGAATCTTATTAACCAAGCAATGCCAGTTGGGATAGTTCCTAAATAGATTACTGAAAGAGTGGAATCTAATCTATGAGAAAGATGTAAATCTTGCTTAAACATTAAAGCTTCAGAGGGATTAAAATAACTAAGTATTAAACTTATTGGCAATATAAATATTGTTGCCCAAATTAAAATTGATGAAGTTACATTTTCATTTTCTTTATTGCTTACTTTTAAGGTCAACAGTCCTCCTATGACGTAAAAAGTAGAACCAGCCAAAATTAAAACTGCTGAAATAAAATTATTTTCATTAATCAAAATATTATCTGAAAAAAGAAAAACTATTCCCGAAAATCCTACAAGAACTCCAAGAACTTTTATAAAATTAATCTTTTCGTTTATAGTAAAAAAATGGGCCAAAACAGTGGCGCTTAAGGGTGTAGTGGCCATTAAAATTGCTGCTAAGTTACTTTGAACTTTTTGAATCCCATAAGCAATTAAAAAAAAAGGTATTACCAAGTTTATTATTCCAATTGCAGCAAACCAATACCAATCCTTTGAAAATGCTTCAATTTTTATTTTTTTATATAAACACAAAGCAACAACAGGAATTGCTCCAAAAAAAATTCTTAGGAAAGAAATCATGACTGGTCCATAAGAATAAGTTGCAATTTTAATATTAAAAAAAGCTGACGACCATATCAAAGCTAATACGAACAACAAAATATAATCAAATGTATTAGGATTTCTCATTCGACTATATCCATGACTTCCCCGCTGGTAATTTTTTGAAGATCTATAAAATTAATTTTAAAAACACAATTTGGGTGACCTGCGGCGCCAAAAATATTTTCAAATCTAGATAATGATTGATCAATATAAATTTTTATTGGATTCAAATGTCCTACGGGAGATACTCCTCCAATTGTGAAACCTGTAACTTGCTTTACTTGTTCAGCATTTCCCATGCTTACATCTTTTTCGCCTAAAATTTTTTTTATTTTGTTTAGAGAGCATCTCTTATCACCTGCAACTAAACATAACAAGAAAGAGTTTTTTGTTCTTAAAAATAAGCTTTTAATTATAGAACCAACTTCAGTATTGAGACTGTCTGCAGCATCCTGGGCAGTTCTTGCAGAACCATCTAAAACTATAACTTTTAAACTTTCGTCAAAATCTTTTAATTTCTGACTAACTCTTTTTACGGACTCTTTGTTTAACAAATCTTCCATATAATTTTTTTAAAGTTGGTTTTAATTGTTTTATTAAATCTTCAGCAATCAAACCAATGCCTGATTTTTTTCCAATTTCACTATGTATCCATACTCCTGCGCAACTTGCTTCGAAACTATTTAATTTTTTTTCACCAACCAAACTAGCAATAATACCTGAAAGCACATCTCCACTGCCTATCACGGCTAATTCTTTTGTTGAATTGTTATTTACAACTATTTTTTTTCTATTTGAAATGTAAGTTGTGCTACCTTTTAAAACAATTGTACAATTAACCAATTTACAAGCATTAATTACTTTTAAATTACTACTTTTGAATTTATTTAACTTTGGAAAAATTGTTCTAAATTCCTTTATATGAGGAGTAATTATTTTATTTTCATCTAATAATTTGTACAAAGTTTTTAAATCTTTTTTAAAAGAAGTAAGAGCATCAGCGTCTAAAATTACATTTTTAATTTTTTTAAGAAGGAATATGGTTTTTTTTTTTGTTGCTTGATTTGATCCTGCACCAGGACCTATAAGAAAAGAAGAATTTTTATTTTTATTTACGAAATTTTTAAATTCTTTAAATGTGTTTATCTCCTTTTTTAATAGAGAAGGAAATTTCAAAGAATAAATTGGTAATGTTTTCTTGTTGCAGATTATCTTTACAGAACCAACTCCAGTCCTCAGCGCTGCTTCGGAACTCAATAAAGTAGCTCCTACCATTTCCTTTTCACCTCCTACAACTATCAATTGACCTCTGCTATATTTATGACTTTTTCTTTTTTTGAATGGAAAGTTTTGTAACCATTTGTGATATGAATTATGCTGTTTATTCATTATATGTAAGAATACTACTTATGAGTTAATTGCATAGCTGATATCTGCCAATAATGTCTTTTTATTCACGTTTTTTTTGATATCAAGAAGCACAAAGTTACAAAGGAAAAATTATGAGTTCAAGCAAAGTTTTAAAATTAATGAAAGATAAAGAGATCGAATATGTTGATCTTAGATTTACGGATCCTCGCGGAAAACTTCAACATTTAACTATGGACGCTACTATAGTTGATGAAAGCATGTTAAATGATGGTGTTTTTTTTGATGGTTCTTCTATTGCAGGATGGAAAGCAATTCACGAATCTGACATGATTTTAAAACCAGATTTAAGTAGAAAAGTCATTGATCCATTTACTTCACATAATACTCTTATTCTTTTTTGTGACATTA